>OBAM01000021.1_pt1 | contig 216808 bp, 225 predicted proteins | sample 1517751 | NCBI WGS metagenome assembly OBAM01 (sample SAMN04571703, study PRJEB22368) | human gut metagenome | biome: human gut; material: stool | host: Homo sapiens | place: Luxembourg | collected 2012-10-18
TTGGTGTTGGCGTTCCTATCCGTAATAAACTCATACGGAAATATCGGGATAAGAAAAAGAATGATCGCAATTCGGAGTGAACAATATGGAGAAAACAGAGTTCATCCGCTGCCCAGTCTGCGGGAATAAAACACGCGACAAAATTCGGGAAGATACCGTACTTAAAAATTTTCCTCTCTTTTGTCCAAAATGTAAAAGTGAATGTCTAATCGACATTGAACAATTCCATATAACCGTTATCAAAGCGCCAGACGCACAGCCGCAGAGCCGATAACATAAAAGGAGAACACTCTTTTTATGATTGGCTCTGCTTTTTTATTAGCAACAGGAAGCCTTGAAAGGAGTTTTGAGTATGAGCATTTTACAAATCGTAGATTTGAAAAAAGATTATGGAGAAGAACCAAATATCACCCATGCGCTGAAGGGGATTCAATTTGAAGTGGACAAGGGGGAATTTGTCGGTATAATGGGAGCTTCCGGCTCTGGAAAGACCACTCTTTTGAATTGTATTTCCACCATCGACACGGCGACAGATGGGCATATTTATTTAGACGGTAAGGACATTCTGGAAATCAGGGAAAAGGATATTGCGCGGTTCCGGCGTGAATCACTGGGATTTATCTTTCAGGATTTTAACCTGCTGGACACCCTGACGATTGAAGAAAACATTGCACTGGCATTGACAATCAATAAAGTTTCCGCAAATAAAATTGACAGCCAAATTCAGCAGATCGCCGCAAAGCTGAATATCACAGATATTTTGAACAAATATCCCTATCAGGTTTCAGGCGGACAAAAACAGCGCTGTGCCTGTGCGCGGGCAATTATCAACCATCCCAAACTGATATTAGCTGACGAACCGACCGGGGCACTGGACAGCCATTCTTCCCAAATGCTGTTGTCTACCATACAGGAAATGAACGAGCAGATGGACGCCACTATTTTGATGGTAACGCATGACGCTTTTTCGGCCAGCTATGCAAACCGTATTTTGTTTTTACGGGACGGTGAAATCTATAAAGAAATTTTGAAAGGTTCTTCTTCCCGAAAAGAGTTTTTTGAGCAGATTTTAGAGGTGCTGAATACGCTGGGAGGTGGGGTGAATGATGTACGCTAAATTAGCTTTACGGAATGTGAAACGGTCTGCAAAGGACTATTTGATCTATGTTATTACTCTGATTTTATCGGTAGGGCTTTTTTATGGTTTCATGTCTATTGCAAGCCCTTATTATAATGAATCATTGCCTGTTAAAATCAATCTGGAAATATTAAATAAAGCCATGCGAATAGCAGTTCCCATAGTCGCCTTATTGGTGGTTTTTCTAATTTCCTATGTCAATACTTATATGCTCCGAAGAAAGCAGAAAGAGTTTGCTGTCCAGACAATTATTGGGATGGAACAAAGAACAGTTGCATTTATTTTTTTCGTGGAAACTATGATTATGGGAGCAATTTCTATCATTTTGGGAATATTGCTCGGAATCGGATTGTCTCAAATTGTTGGTTATATTGTTGTGCAGTCTTTTGGGTTTAAGTGGCAACCATATTTGTCTTTGTTTCCAGATACAATACTTTTTACTCTATTGTTTTTTGGTGCGATTTTTATTGTAATGGGGATTAGAAACATTCGCACAGTACGACAATTAAAAATAATTGATATGCTCCATAATAGCCAGCGAGGAAATGAAAAATTTACTTTATACCATCAACTTTCCAGATGGATTGTGATAGCAGTCATAGCTTCAATCGCTGTTTTTGGAATGATGTTCGCACTCATAATGAAAGTGTCAATTCAACCGCATATTCTTTGGCAACTCATTGCATTGGTAATAGTAGCTACGCTTTCGATAGTGGCTGCGATCTGTTTTTTCATAGAATGTAGACATGGAAAATCTGGCAGCATACCATTACTATTTTTAACAATTCCATGCTTTATTCAAGGAATTATACTTTTGATATTAAATCAGGTTTTTGAAAGCCTTGTCCGACAAAGATTAGCTATTCAAGCTTATTATACAATGCCACCCGTTTTAGCGATTGCGCTTCTTGCGTTTTCAATCCTCGCCCTATTTTCAAATATGTCGTGGATATTGACAAAGACCATAAAAAAGCCATCTGACTTTTACTATCAGAACTTGTTTGTCCTTGGACAGATTAAAAGCAAAATGGCAAGCTCCGCAAAGACAATGGGGGTAATTAGTTGTATTTTGATTCTCTCTATTGTGCTGATGGCTTGGCTCCCGGTCAACGCTATTCGTGCCAGTGAGTATCAGAAAATCACCTCTCCTTTTGATGTTCAGGTTCTTACAACTTATTCAGCTTCATCCTTGGAAGAACTGCCAAAAACCACTTTAGACTATGACTATATTACAAAGTATCTGAACGAAAACGGCTATCCGCTTTCTAAAGCTGCTACTGGACAACTGTATCTTTTACAAGCTGATGATATAGATAAAACTGTTAAAAATGCGCCTCTGCTTGCAATCTCTGTTGACAGTTATAATCAAATGCGTGCTTTGTCTGATCTGCCTGAAATTACACTTGATTCAGATGAATATGGAATTGCATGGAGTTTTGATACCTTGCCAGAAACAATTACACAGTTTAATCAAGAAGTGTCCTCTATTCATGCTGGAAATTCAACATTACACAAAAAATCTGGTGCGGATTATCAAGACCCAACAGGAATGGTGTTATTTACAAGCCGTATGCAGGCTGTGTACATCATACCTGATGAAATATGCAATAATCTTTTGATGGCAACCTCCTTTTATGCGGGCAACACAGAAAAGCCGCTGGCATATGATTTCGCTGAAAGATTCGATCAGGAAATGTGGAAGTATCAATTTAACCTTGGAGTTTTTTTAGAAAACCAGCTTTATGTACGATTAGGAACTCTGCAAGATAATGAGGGAATCTCTAATGCTTTGTTATTGCGGCTGGTAGGGACATATGCTGCGTTGGTGCTTATTATAATCTGCTTCACAATTTTGTCCGTACAGCAACTTACAGATACGATTGAACAGAAAAAGCGATTTCAAATTATATCAAAGCTGGGAGTAAATAAATCAGATTGTGGGCGGTATATTCGTCAACAAATGATCTTTAAGTTTGGTTTGCCGGTAATGGTATCTTTGATTTTCAGCATTGGAACACTTGCCTTTTTAACTCTTACTGGATATGAGGAATATATCGTCTATATTTCTCCAAATGAAATGCTGGCAATTTTTGCTGTTGTTTATGCAGCCTTTATCGGAATCTTAATCAGTTATTTTGTATCGACTTATTACTTGTTCAAAAAGCACATGGCATTATCCTAAAGAAGATAAGCCATCGAAAGCAAGAATTGAGCTGTAATCATCGGAAGAATTGATGTATAGAAGTAGCAAAATTTGTGATTTGGATTTTCTATTGTCAAAATATTATTGATACTTAATACCGTGGAAAGGAGATTTTTTATGAGTAAATCTGAAAATAATCACGATAATAGTGATTTTCAAATGTTGAAGGAGGAAATTTCCGAAAGCGAATATCAAAATGCCCAATATGAAGCTGAAAAGAAAAAGCATATGTCTTATTGGGTAATGATTATTGCGCCATTCATTATGATACTTGTAATATTTATATTTTATTATTGCTTTTATCGGTAGAATTTATTTTTCACATTATGAAGGAGGTTAATAAATATGTCTATTATGGAAATTTTAATTCGCTCAATAAGTGGGTACATTTTTATCATTCCGGGAATTATATTGTATTTTGGGGCATTAAGAAAATCTGCAAAAAGACAAATACTACTTCATATTACAACAGCATTTATATTTTGCTATTACCTAATTGGTATTTTGACAATGACAGGTATTGGCAAGCTGAAAGCATTTGAACCAACATTAGTACTTGTTCCTTTTCGAGATATGATAAGCGGGCCGATAGATACTATACTAAATATTATTCTATTTGTCCCACTGGGATTTTTCCTACCGTTACTGTATAAGAAATATGGGCATATTGGCAGTGTTGCATTGGTTAGTTTTCTTTTGTCACTATCTATTGAAATTGTCCAGATGTTCGGTAGAGGAGCGACAGATATAAATGATTTAATAACGAATACGGTTGGGGCGTGTTTAGGATTTTTTATTTATCAGTTATTATCTAAATTGGTTTCAAAAGAATTATGTAGAAAATTTCAATCCTATAATATCAATGAGGGAACAGAATTATTATTCTTTATAATCTACTCATTTGTAATTATGGTCACAATCCAGCCTATAATCATTAGCACTTTATTTCATTTAGCTTAATATATATACTGTTTCCCTGAATGCGACCACCGGCGCAGCAGCGTTCCGCATTTACAACAAACAAAGAAAAGGTTGAACAGAAAATAGGTATCATCAATCGAAAATATCATCGGAGGTATAACTTATGGAAAAAGAAACAATGGGAACTGTAATTTCAGTTACAAAACAATGGTGGTTAAAAGTAAATCGTAAACCTGTCCGCGCTCATGCTATGGATGGCGCAGCCTTTCCGCATACTATCAAGGTCAAATATACGATAGACGGAAAAGATTACATCTGCCGAAAATGGATTGGCGCAGGAAACAAAGTCCCTGACAAGGGAACAACGATTAAAGTTACCTATTGTGAAGATAAGCCATCGAAAGCAAGAATTGAACTCTAATTCAAATTGACTGACTAACACGGTATGTTTTGGCCTTTGCGGCATGAAACATACCTGCATATTCAAACATCTGCCTCCACAGCGGGGAAAAGAAAAAAACCGCTGACGGGCAGAGGATTTCGTGCGCTTTCCTGTATCACTGACGGATACGGCGGTTTTGAGTAGATCAAGGCCGCCGTTTCTTTTTGCTTCGACGACCCCTGCACCGTGTTCTGGCATGGCGGCTTTAGGAGGGAGCCGCCATGCAACGAAAACTACTTCGACAAATTCCGACAGGGGTTAGCCTGTCAAAAAAAGCCGTCCCCCGGCAGCGGGGACAAGCGGCTGTGCGTATGTACTATACTATGTAGGAAAAGAACATATTGCTTTTTGTTTCGCCCAGCGGGTCTTTGATCTGCCGGGCGAATTTTGTTATTTCCTGCGGTCTGCTATCCGGCGCAAAAAGAAATTTCAAAAAAGTGAAAAAAGGAGGCGTTTAGCGGGCAGCCAGAGAGATTCCATTCGCTCTATTGGCGGAAAGGGAGAGAACCACCACATCCCCCATAGAAAGGGGGTGAGAAGATGGAAGCGATCCCCCGCAAATACGGTGAATGGGGCCAGTTTGACCGCTACTGCAAGCTGGTTCTGTACCATGAGGCGATAGATTATCTGCGGGAAATGAAGTGCCGCCGCGACCGTGAAGTGTCGCTGGACGCTCTTTCCCCGGCTGATTGGGACAAGCTCTCGACCGTAGATCGGTATTCCTGCGACAGCTTTACATTCAGTTCGCATGGCTATGACCTACATATCGACAACGAGCTTGTGGCCGAAGCGTTTGCCAGCCTGCCAAAAGACGAGCAGAGTATTTTGATTCTCCGCTTTGTTCTGGATTTGACTGACGAAGAAATTGGCCGCCTGATGGGAATGTCCCGCAGCGCAGTACAGCGCCACAGGACAAGCACCTTAAAAGACCTGCGTGTAAAATTGATGGCGTTCATGCCGGAGGGAGGTTAAACGCGGATGAAGCAATCCAGTTACAAGGGCAAAAGCCCTCTGCCTGATTTTGTGATCGACGCGGCCTGCGCCGGTAACGCCGAAGCCGTGGAGCGTGTCTTGCAGCATTATGACGGCTATATCAATAAGCTGTGTACCCGGACGCTCTATGACGGCAGCGGTCAGCCTCATATCTGCATTGACGAGTATATGAAGCGCCGATTGCAAATCAAGCTGATCCATTCCATCGTTAGTCCCATTGGCGACTGACGGTTAAGGCCCCGGCCATAGACAGGCGGCTTTCCCTTTCCCCGCCTGCCTGTTTTCCCGGCGGCCCCTTTGCACCTTGACAAATACGCCCGCAGGACAATGGCGGCGCGTCATAGGGCAGACGGATACATTCTGTCTGCGCCGAGCCGGGCGGCAGGTGCGCCAAGAGGTTTTCCCTCATTGGGATAAGCGGAGCGATTTTACCGGGCCGTAAAGCAGGTGTGGCAGCCTGCGGGCGACGACGCGCAGACAGGACAATGATACTCCCTTGCCGTCGTAGTCCGAGCGTTTGAAGCGTCGCAGGCAACGAGCAGGGCCGCGTGAGAACCACGCGGGGGTGAGATTCCCGTGGAGCTGTGCCAGCAGCCGTCCGTTACTTTCTGCCCACTTTCACAACAATAACCTTTGTTTTGAAAAGAAAGGGGGCCATGTTATGAGTAATAACGATGTGCCTATTTGGGAAAAATACACGCTTACCATTGAGGAAGCGTCCAAATATTTTCGGATCGGGGAAAACAAACTGCGTCGGCTTGCCGAGGAAAACCCCACCGCTGGCTGGGTGATCCTGAACGGCAACCGCATCCAGATCAAACGGAAGCAGTTTGAAAAAATTATTGATTCCCTTGACACAATATAGTGAAAAAGGGCCTTGCTCGTGTTATAATAGGTTATAAGCGTGTCAAGGCTCTTTCCGTCATGGAAAGGAGCATGACGAAATGCCAAGAAAAGAACGAGATGAAAAAAGACGGGACAACAAAGGCCGCCTTTTGAAGTCTGGAGAGAGCCAGCGATCAGATGGAAGATACGCTTACAAATACATTGACACCTTTGGAGAAACCCAGTTTGTTTACTCATGGAAGTTAGTACCTACCGACAAAGTACCTGCCGGGAAACGGCCCTGTCTTTCCCTGCGCGAGAAGATCAAGCAGATACAGAAAGACCTTGACGACGGGATAGACACCATCGGCAAGAAAATGACCGTGTGCCAGCTTTATGAAAAGTACACCCGGCAGCGCGGGAATGTGCGGAAAGGAACCCAAAAGAGCCGCCAGCAGTTAATGAAACTTCTGTCCGAAGATAAGCTGGGCGCGGCCAGCATTGACAGCGTGAAGCTGTCCGACGCGAAAGAATGGGCCTTGCGTATGCAGGAAAAGGGCGTTGCCTACAACACCATCTGCAACAGCAAGCGTTCCTTAAAAGCCATCTTTTATATGGCCGTACAGGACGATTGCCTCCGCAAGAATCCCTTTGACTTCCAGATCAATGAGGTTATCAACGACGATACCGTACCAAAGGTGCCGCTTACCCCTACACAGGAAAACGAGCTTTTGGACTTCATGCAGAACGATCCCGTCTATGCCAAGTATTATGACGAGGTGGTGATCCTGCTGGAAACCGGACTTCGTATTTCCGAACTCTGCGGCCTGACGCCTGCTGACCTGAATTTTGAGAAGCGCTTTGTAAATGTAGACCACCAGCTTTTGAGAAGCACCGAGGACGGCTACTATATCGAAGCGCCAAAAACAGAAAGCGGATTCCGTCAAGTGCCTATGAGCGCAGCCGCCTATGAAGCGTTTGAGCGCGTGTTGAAGAAGCGCAGGGACGGCAGGTGCATTGAGGTTGACGGTTATAAGGACTTCCTGTTCCTGAACCGGGACGGCCTGCCCAAAACCGCCGTCAACTATGACGCCATGTTCAAGTGCCTTGCCAAGAAGTACAACAAGTGCCACAAGGAGCCGCTGCCCGATGTGATGACGCCGCACACCATGCGGCATACATTCTGTACCAGAATGGCAAACGCGGGCATGAACCCCAAGGCATTGCAGTACATCATGGGACACGCCAACATTGTAATGACGCTGAACTATTACGCCCACGCTACTTTCCATTCCGCACAGGAGGAAATGGAACGGCTGCAAGCCAAGGCAAAAACCACCGCAGAGGCCAAGCCGGAGCCTGCGGCGGAAAGCGCCGAGGAAACCAAGGCGGCATAAGTAGTACGCAGAATTTACTACTGCTTTTACTACTTTTGAGAGCGAAAACATGAGGGGTAATAAAAAGATTTGTGAGGTTCTTCCGATATGAAAAGTGCCGGAAAAGCCCGGAACAACGGGCTATACCGGCATATAAGAACATCTAAAGAGATAATTAGAAATCTATTAAATGATTATACTAAATATAATAATAAACTGCAGAAATGGGGTGGATATTATAAACAGTTCCGCAAGGAAAAGCGCTCAGATACTTGTTGTTGACGATTCTGCAATAAACCGTGAAATGCTCAGTGATATGCTGAGTGATAATTACAGCATCATAGAAGCGGCAAACGGTGAAGAAGCGCTGAACATTCTCAAAGAACGCTCATACGATATAGACCTTGTACTGCTTGATATAATAATGCCTGTGATAGACGGGTTCGGTGTACTTGACGTTATGAATCGGTATCATTGGCTTGATGATACTCCTGTAATAATGATATCAACCGAGACATCACAAAGCTACATACGCAAAGCCTACGAACTGGGAGTTACCGATTATATACGAATACCGTTCGACAGCTTTGTTATTGACAAACGTGTTTCCAATACCCTTATGCTGTACCGCAAACAGAAAAAACTGCTCGGCGCACTGGAAGAACAGGTTTATGAAAACGAAAAAAACAACCGCATGATGATAAATGTTCTGGCTCACATAGTTGAGTTCAGAAACGGTGAAAGCGGTATGCACGTTCACCATATAAAACAACTGACGGCTATCCTTTTGCAGAAGCTGACAGAAAAGACCGATAAATATCACCTGACGGAAAACGATCTGCTGCTGATAAGCACTGCCTCTTCCCTGCACGATATCGGTAAAATATCTATTGATGATAAAATACTCAACAAACCCGGTAAACTGACAGCCGAAGAGTTTGAGATCATGAAAAAACACTCGGTAATCGGAGCGGAAATGTTGCACGATCTTCATAACACTCACAGCTATCCGCTTTTTGACAAAGCATATGAGATATGCCGCTGGCATCACGAAAGATATGACGGCAGAGGCTATCCTGACGGGCTCAAAGGTGAAGAGATACCGATATCCGCTCAGGTTACGGCGCTTGCAGACGTATACGACGCACTGACAAGCGACAGATGCTATAAAAAAGCTTACTCGCATGAAGAAGCAATGGATATGATACTTGACGGTCAGTGCGGCGCTTTCAATCCTCTGCTTCTTGAATGCCTTAAAGAAAGCGAAAATCAGATACTTGCAGAACTCTCAGACAAGCTGGACAATACGCAGGACGACAGGCTTCTCCTGCGCGCTACCGAAGAGCTCGTCGAAAACAAAATCACCTCTGAAAAGGTCAACTTCAATCCGTATCTTCCGATACCGGCAAGAGATCGCTGGAACTTTTTCTCTTCAGGTTCGGGCGAGATACAATTTGAATACGATGCAGTGATCGATGTGTTAAGACTCACAACGCAAGGTGCCGCACAGCTCGGACTTCAGGAAATGACAATGCACCCGAAGGGGCTGAAAGAGAACTTTATAGGCGAAGATAACATAAACTGTATGCTCGCAATTATAAAAACCGCAACTCCCGAAAGTCCTGTAGTCAATATCAAAACTCAGCTTAAGTTAACCGGTCAGAAACGTTGGTACGAGATACGCATACGCACCTTGTGGAGCAGCGAGGAGCACCCGCAGTATACAGGTGTTCTCGGCAGAATAATTGATGTCAACGACCATGAACTTGCGATCGTTCACCCCGAATACAGACTCAGCGCAGACGAAGACGTAGAAATAAGAGAAACTATAATCAGACTTACAAATGTATTTGATGTTGTAAGACTTGTGGATATAGCTGATAACGAAGTAGTAAGATCAGGCTGTAAAGAAGGAAACGAGGAACTGATCGATGTCTGCCACGGGCAGAAATGCTATGCTATCTGGGGCAAGACGCAGCGATGCAAAAACTGTGTTTCCGCCAAAGCGTTTGAAAAACGCGGTCAGATGAGCAAGCTTGAATTTGCCGATGACAGCATATATCAGATCATATCCAAATATGTAGAGATCAATAGCAAGCCGTTTGTTCTCGAAATGATATACAAGGATAAAGACGGAGTATTGCTGGGCGCATATGGCAAGACCGACTTTATGGATAACATAGTAAACTACAACCGGCAACTGTATCACGATGCGCTCACCGGCGTTTATAATCGCCTCTATTATGAAGAGCAGACAAAATCAATGCGTTACATAGATGCGGTTGCAATGCTCGATGCAAATGGCTTCAAAACGATCAACGACCATTACGGACACGCCGCAGGCGACTGCGTACTGAAAGCGGTGTGCGACAGTATCAGAAGTTGTATAAGAAGCAGTGATATTCTTATACGGCTCGGCGGAGATGAATTTGTGCTACTGATGACCAATATTCCCGAAAAGATATTTTATCAGAAGCTTGAAGAAATAAAACAAACTATATCCGATATAAAACTTGAAGATTATCCGGATATAAAATGCACTGCCGCTATCGGCGGTGTTTACGGCGTACAGCCGATAGAAAAAGCGTTAGTTGAGGCGGACAGACTTATGTACATTGATAAAAATGCCTCAAAGGAGGAAAAATGACACTTGAAGAATGCTACAAGGCACTCGGAGGAAGCTACACCGATGTGCTTTCAAGACTGATGAACGATAAGATGATAACGAAATATCTCGGAAAGTTCACTGAAGATACAAGCTACAACGATATTTTCGCAGCACTTGAAGCAAAAGACTATGAAACTGCTTTCCGTGCCGCTCACACTCTCAAAGGTCTTTGCCTTAACCTCGGACTTGAAAAACTGTACAAATCAGCATATGTAGTTACAGAGGCTCTGCGTGGCAAGACAGACGAAACGACACCCGCAATGTTAGAAGAACTGAAAGCCAATTACGAAAGCTCGGTTCTCGCAATAAAACAGCTTTAATAACGGATACAGCCACACTTTTATATAAGAGTGCGGCTGTTTTACTTGACGATTGCCGTAAAAAAAGGTATAATAACTTTAGGTATTGGCTTTTTTCTTTTGACAAAATGAACGGACACCGCAGTGCCGGTACGATTTATGATATATAAACACAACAGCATTTACAAACCGGTACTATAAAATATGCTTTTAAGAAAGGTACATACAATGACAGTAAGAGAAATGCAGGATAAGATCCTGAGAATAAAAAAAGAAAAAGATATATGTATTCTGGCACACGCATATCAGCGCCAGGATATTCTTGATGTTGCCGATTTTGTAGGCGATTCTTTTGCGCTCAGTCAGATGGCTGCAAAGGCTCCGCAGAGCACTGTGCTTATGTGCGGCGTGCGCTTTATGGCTGAAACAGTTAAAATACTCTCACCACAGAAAAAGGTCATTTTATCTGACAGCAATGCAGGATGTCCTATGGCTGAACAGATGGACAGGGATCTCATCTCACAACTGAAAGAAAAGTACCCGGATTATAAAGTTGTGGCATACATAAACACGACATCAGAGCTTAAAACCGTATGCGACGTATGCGTAACATCATCAAGCGCAGTAAAGATCGTAAAAAAGCTTGACAGCGACAAGATACTTTTTATACCGGACTGCAACCTCGGCGATTTTGTTCAGAAACAATGTCCCGATAAGACATTCAAGCTTGTAAGCGGCGGTTGTCCCACTCATCTGCGTATGACCGTCAAGGATGTTGAAAAAGCTAAGGCACAGCACCCTGACGCTCTCCTGCTCGTTCATCCTGAATGTGCGCCCGCAGTAACAGCTCTCGCCGACTATGCCGGCAGCACAACAGGCATTATGAACTATGCTAAAAAGAGCGACGCAAACGAATTCATAATCGGAACAGAAAACAGCATTGTCGAGCACTTAAGCTTTGACGAACCCGGCAAGAAGTTCTATCCTCTGTCAAAGGACTGCGTCTGTCACAATATGCACCTGACAAACCTTGCTACTGTTTACAACTGTGTATGCGGTAACGGCGGCGAGGAAATCGAGCTTGACGAAGAAATACGTCTTGGCGCAAAGCGTTGCATTGACGAAATGTTGAGGCTCGGCGACTAACCGCAGTAATACTGATTATAATAACGTTGTAACATACGTCGGCTTGACTTTTCGGGCGGCGTGAATTATAATAATAGAATAAGCAGAAATTTCCGCCCGAAAAGGCGGCGTTTTTGCAAAAGAAGATAATTGTTCACACTTGAAAGGAATAAGAATTTGAATTTTAAAAGAAAATTGGCGGCAGTGCTTGCAGGAATTATGACAGTAACAGCATTTTCGGGTTGCTCAATGCTCGGCGGTCAGAATACAAACGCACTCGGAAGCTACGACTTCTCAGAAATGAACCTTGTACAGCTTGACAAGCCTGCTGATGGTCAGGATGTTGCAATAATAGAAACCAATGTCGGCACAATAACCGCTGTATTATATGCAGAATTTGCTCCGAACACAGTCGCAAACTTCAAGAAACGCGCAGAAGAAGGTTTCTATGACGGAAAGCCGTTTTTTGCTTTACAGAAGGGCATATATGCAATAACAGGCGCTTCAAACGATGAAGGAACCGAAGGTATAACCGATGATGGCAAGTACATTGAAAATGAATGCTCAGTGAATTTATGGCCGTTCAAAGGCTCACTTCTGGGATACAGCTCACAGCAGGGTTATTCCGACAGCCGTTTCTTCTTCACGGGCGCTCTTGAATTAACCGAAGAAAACAAGAAGGAACTCAGAGGTTATACTAATCAGGAAACAAGCGCTCAGGTGATCCCCGAAGAGCTTATTACAGCATTTGAAAAGAGAGGCAGCGTTCCCGGATTTGCCGGCACTTACACTGTATTCGGTCAGGTTATAAACGGTTTTGACGTACTTGATAAGATACTCTGGACAGACTCGGACAAGTCAAACATGAAGCCTCTTGAAGAGCTTAAAATCGTCAAGGTAACACTTGACACCTACAAAGACGGTAAGTTCACGATTGAAGAACCAACATCAGATAAATATCTTTCAGCCGAAGAAATCGAAAAAATACAGAATGAATCCGGCGGCGCAACAAGCAGTGTTGCCGAGTCAACATCGACAAACTGATAAGCGACACAGTTGAAAGGAACCGATAAAATGAGGTTTAGGTTTTTATGTAAAGCAGCGGCGGCGATTACGCTCGCTACAGCTATGGTAATGGCAAGCGGTTGTAGCTCACAGAAAGAAGATAACACCGCAGAAATAACAGTCGGACCCGGCGATACTCTTGCAGAAATGACAATACAGATAGGAGAAGAAACCGGCAAGATACGTTTCAAGCTTTTCCCTGAAGTTGCGCCAAAGGGCGTAGATAACTTTGTAAAGCTTGCCGAAAACGGCTATTACAACGGCAAAACCATACACAGAGTTATAAAGGACTTTATGATACAGGGTGGCTCGCTCAGAGGTAACGGCACGGGCGGAACGACTGCCGATAAGACAGAAATACCGCGTGAAACAAACGACCGTATGAGAGCTTATTACGGCGCACTCGGTTACGCCGAAAGCAGTGACGGCATCAACAGCCAGTTCTTTATAATAAACAACAAGACGCCTTTCGACATAGCAAAAACAGCCAAAAATATTTCTTCCGATCTTGACGAATATAAGGACAGGCTGACAGAAGAAGATAAAAAAACATATACAGATTATCTTGCAAAGCTCAATGCAACTCCTGAAGATGTAAGAGCAAAATATCTTTCAAACGGCGGTGCATTCAGCATAGACGGCAACTATACAATATTTGGTCAGGCTATAGAGGGTCTTGACTTTCTTGATAAGATAAGCCAGGTTGAGGTTTCATCAGGCAATCCAATTGACGACGAGCAAGGAATTGCTTCAAAACCCGCTGTTTCGGTAATAATCAAGAAGATCGAAATCGCCACTATACCGACAATAACCGAAACCGAAGCAACGACCACTACAAGAAAAAGTATCCGTCCGTCTGCCACAACTCCGGCTCCGAGCGATACTACGGTAACTGAAGCTACCACATCACCCGATACCGCAAAGGTTCAATAACGGATCAACAAAATAACCCTGCATCAGATTTGTGATGCAGGGTTATTTTTTATGAGATTAAAGGCGGAATATCTTATGACATTCCGCCTTCTTCTTATTCATCTTTCTTCAAATGTACGTCAAGCTGATTATACGGTATCTCGATACCGTTCGCATCGAACTGTTCCTTGACCGCTTCGTTAAGGTCAAAATACACAGTCCAGTAATCTTCAGCCTTTACCCACGGATAGCAGGTTATTCTCACTGCGCTGTCTGCAAGCTCGGTTATCCTGATTTTCGGCTCAGGCTCTTTAAGTATAAGCTTGTGAGCGTCTGTGATGCTTTTGAGAACTTCCATCGCCTTTCTGAAATCGGCGTTGTATGAAATCGTATATACCATGTCCACACGCCTTATTCCAAGCGTTGTATAGTTGGTGACCTTCTTTGATGTTATCTGCCCGTTCGGATAGAAGATAGCTTTATTATCGTATGAATGAAGCTCGGTGTACCACATATTGATTGCTTCAACCGTACCCTCAACATCATCGACCTTGATGTAATCTCCGATCTTGAACGGCTTTGTGAGCATTATGCTGAATCCGCCCGCTATATTTGAAAGGCTATCCTGAAGCGCCAGTCCGATGGCAACGCCTGCCGTACCTATCACCGCTATTATAGAAGTCATCGGAACACCGAGCACCGCAAGAACTATAGTAGCAAGCAGTGCATAAAGCAGTATCCTGACAAGCGAATAAACAAAGCGGGATATCGTCTTGTCGATAACATCGTGCTTCATTCCCTTGTTCATCATTTTCAGAACAAGCTTTGAAATAACCATTCCGACAATTAAAATTATCACTGCGGCGATCAGCGTAGGCAGATACCCTACAAATGCGTCCCACATCTGACCAAAAAAAGTTTCAGCTTCTTTTATCTGCTCATGCGCATTCTCAAGCGGATCGGTAGACGTACCGACCGCCTGCGAAAGCAATGAAATATTCACAAAAATCTCTCCGTTTCAGCTTTAATCCGAGGTATCCTCTGCCCTCTCGGTTACCTGTATGGAAACCTTATATTCACCTGTCACCCAACTCTTGACCTTTGTTCCCCGCAACGTAAATTCAGCATTTACATCTTTAAGACCTGCTGTGAGAGTAGTTCCCATAAGGTCTATTGTCGCATAGATATCCTTGGATGCAAGCGTTGCTATTTCATCGGCAGGACCTGTAACATTGACGCTAAGCTCGTTTGTAAGAACATCGACATCAAAATTGTCCGGTGCGTTTATAATACGGATATTATCCTTCTGGACAGTATAGCTGAGGAACGTGTAATTCTCCGCATCCTCAAACGATACCATTGCGGAAGTATTTCCGCTTATATTCTTGTATCCCTCGGGTAAAGCTACCGGGAGTGTCAGCTTCTGCAAATACTTGGTCGTAAGCTGACTGAGATCTATCGTTCCTATCTCGAACTTCTCCTGTGAATCAAGCGAATCGTCGGGTGAAGAAACAGTGAGCGATTCAGGATAGATGCTGTATTTAAGACTGCTTAAATCAAAGTTTGACGGAACATTTGTAAACTGTACGGTAAGCGGTAATGTTTTCTGTTTATAAAGCGTTATATTTACCGTAAAACTCTCGTTATCATATTTGATATCGGGATTTTCTATTATATCTCCGTTACTGCCAAGCAGAACAATCTGACCTTTTGAAGAAACCGACTCTGAGGTTTCGCCTGCAAATACAGAACGTATCTCGACCGATTTCACTGCGTCTATTGCAGTGCTGTCGCCCGTAAGCGTTATGGTCGAAGGCTCAGCGGTAACACTGTCTATCTTCATACCCGCAGTAGCTGTAACGCCTTCAGCCACTGCCTTCATACTGCCGTCTGAAATGCTGAACGTTTTTGATACCGTCTTTTCGACCTTGAGTTTAACGCTCAGACCCTCATCGTCAACCGTACAGCTGTTTTCCTTTACCGATGTTACGTTAACCTTTACTTTATATTCACCCGGCGCTGTGATAGCCGACAGATCCGCACTGGCTGTAAAATCGCTTGCGGTAAGGTTTCCTACCTCATATCTTTTGCCCGTTACCTGTACGGTAATTTTATCAACATAACTGTTCGTTACGGAAAGCGCATTTTCCGTCATATATTCCGTAGCCTTGACTTCAACCGGTATATCGCTGATGTGAGTTGTAACATCCGGGAAAATCTGCATTGAAATTGCAAACCACACAATAACGGCAATCACAAGTGCGAATATGATAGTTTTTAAATTCTTGACAAAGTTCTGAAAAAAGCTTTTGAGCCATTCTTTCATTATTTATCCGCCCCCTTTTCTTTTTTTGCATCGGGTGCGTTTTTCTTTTTTTTCTTTGACGCTTTATCTTTCAGTTTCTTGTTTTCGGGTTTTTCCGGAACAAGTTTCTGTGTAAGTAGTTTGCGAAGCGTATCCTTGTTATAAAAACGTGTAAGATTGCCGTTTTCAGCCACAGAGATAGTACCTGTTTCTTCCGAAACGACAACGATGACCGCATCGGAAACCTCGCTCATACCAATAGCCGCTCTGTGACGTGAGCCGAGCGCCTTGGATATCAGCTCCTCTTTCTGCGGCTTTGGTAAGAAACAGCCTGCGGCATATACCTTGCCGTCACGGATAATAACCGCTCCGTCATGAAGAGGCGTATTCGGGAAGAAAATGTTTCCGAAAAGCTCCGGGCTGGGAGTTGCATTAAGTATCGTACCTGTGTCGACCTGTTCGCCCAGTCTTGTTTCACGCTCGAATACGATAAGTGCACCGGTTGCCGTCTGGGAAAGCTGTTCGCAGGCGGTACAGACTGCCTCGATACAGTTATGTATATCAGCGGTTGCCGCATCGGCTTTACCCTCGAAGTTCAGCGCCAGCTTTTTCACCTTTGTGGTCCGTCCCATTTTTTCAAGCACACGCCGAAGTTCCGGCTGGAACACTATGAGTATTGCAATAATTCCGACATTAAGGAAAGTTTCTATAATGACCTTCATCGCCTTGAACTCAAACTGGTTTACAACAAAGAAAAGTATAGCAAGCAGGATTATACCTTTGATAAGCTGTTCTGCTCGGGTTTCCTTTATAATTTTTATGCCCTTATATATAAAATAGGCAAGCAGGAGAATATCAAGATAGTCAACAAGTCCCATCGTAGCGAAAACGCTCTGTATATTCTCCCAGATATCCTTTAAATACTGGATCAATTTTTTCTGCTCCGTTCCCATAACTGCTGTCGCAGCGAATTTCATCATAAGTTTATATATAATATTGTATCATTAAACAGCGATTATTTCAAGGAGTGGCGGGAAATTTTTTCTTACTTTTCACAAACATAATTCTTCATTTTTTTCAACACAGTCAGACAATCGCTTGGTACTGCACAACGGCTTTGAGGTTAGCTATAGCATACCGAAGAAAATTGTATACGAAACTAAAAAATTCTGAAAATTTTCACTTTTAGAGGTTTACAATCAGGAACGATTATGATATAATACTAAGTTGAAAGCATACGTCTTGATATGGCGATATGCAAAAACAAAGGAGGACGATTCCCATGGGAAGACAAAAACTTACTATGGACGGTAACAACGCCGCAGGTCACGTGTCTTATGCGTTTACTGACGTTGCAGCGATTTACCCCATTACACCATCTTCAGTTATGGCTGAAGTAACAGATTCCTGGTCAACAGCCGGAAGAAAGAATATTTTCGGACAGGAAGTAAAGGTAGTAGAGATGCAGTCAGAAGCCGGCGCAGCAGGCGCAGTTCACGGCTCTCTTGCAGCAGGTGCATGCACTACAACTTACACAGCATCACAGGGCTTACTGCTCATGATCCCCAACATGTACAAGATCGCAGGTGAATTACTGCCCAGCGTTATTCATGTTTCCGCTCGTGCTCTTGCAACACACGCACTTTCTATCTTCGGCGACCACAGCGATATCTACGCTTGCCGTCAGACAGGTTATGCTATGCTCTGCTCCACTAACCCTCAGGAAGTTATGGATCTCGGTGCTGTAGCTCACCTTTCAACATACGAAGCAAGAGTTCCTTTCCTTCACTTCTTCGACGGTTTCAGAACATCACACGAGATCCAGAAGATTGAAGTATGGGACTATGAAACACTCGACAAGATGCTCAACCACGAAGCTGTAGACGCTTTCAGAAACAGAGCTCTCAATCCTGAGAAGCCCGTTCTGCACGGCACAGCTCAGAACCCCGACATCTTCTTCCAGGCAAGAGAAGCAAGCAACAAGTACTATGAAGCTACACCCGCTATCGTACAGAAGTACATGGATAAGGTAAACGCTGAGATCGGTACAGATTACAAGCTGTTCAACTACTACGGTGCTCCCGATGCTGAGCAGGTAATCATTGCTATGGGCTCTGTTTGCGATACTATCGAAGAAACAATCGACTATATGTTAGCTCAGGGCAAGAAGGTTGGTCTTGTTAAGGTTAGACTTTACAGACCCTTCAGCGTTGACGCTTTCGTATCTGCTATTCCCGAAACTGTTAAGAAGATTACAGTTCTTGACAGAACAAAGGAACCCGGCGCACTCGGCGAACCCTTATACCTCGACGTTGTTGCAGCTCTCAAGCAGGCAGGCAAGTTCCAGGATGTACCCGTATTCACAGGTCGTTACGGTCTTGGTTCTAAGGATACTAACCCTGCTCAGATCATTGCAGTATACAACAACACAGAAAAGCCCAGATTCACAATCGGTATCGAGGATGATGTTACAGGTCTTTCACTGCCCATCGGTGAGAACCCCAACACAACTCCCGAAGGCACAACCTGCTGTAAGTTCTGGGGTCTTGGTTCAGACGGTACTGTCGGTGCAAACAAGAACTCTATCAAGATTATCGGTGACCACACAGATATGTATGCTCAGGCATACTTCGCATACGACTCAAAGAAGTCGGGCGGTGTTACGATTTCTCACCTTCGTTTCGGTAAGTCGCCTATCAAGTCAACTTACTTTGTAAACAAGGCTAACTTTGTAGCTTGCCACAACCCCTCATACATCGACAAGTACGATATGGTTGAGGACGTTGTACCCGGCGGTTCATTCCTGCTCAACTGCCAGTGGACAGTTGACGAGCTTGACGAGAAGCTCCCCGCTCCCGTTAAGGCATACATCGCTAAGAACAATATCAACTTCTACATCATCAACGCTATCAAGGTAGCTAAGGATATCGGTCTTGGCAACAAGACAAATACTGTATTACAGTCTGCATTCTTCTCAATCGCTAACATCATCCCCGCTGAAGATGCTATCGAATATATGAAGAAGGCTGCTTACAAGTCATTCGCTAAGAAGGGTGACGACATTGTTAACATGAACTACGCCGCAATCGAAAAGGGCGCAGGCGAGGTTATCAAGGTTGACGTTCCTGCATCTTGGGCTGACGCTGAGGGTACACTTCCCGTTCACACAGCTACAGGTGACAGAAAGGATCTCGTTGATTTTGTTAACAATATCCTTATCCCCGTTAACGCTCAGAGAGGCGACAAGCTCCCCGTATCTACATTCGTAGGCATGGCTGACGGTACATTCCCCCAGGGCTCTGCAGCTTATGAGAAGCGTGGTATCGCAGTAGATGTTCCCGAGTGGATTCCCGAGAACTGTATCGAATGTAACCAGTGTTCATTCGTTTGTCCTCACGCAGTTATCCGTCCCGTAATTCTTTCCGAAGAAGAAGCTGCTAAGGCTCCTGCAGGTGCAAAGATGAAGGACGCTATGGGCCTTCCCGGCATGAAGTTCGCTATGGTAACTTCTGTTCTCGACTGCACAGGCTGCGGCGTTTGCGCACAGGTTTGCCCCTCTAAGAACAAGGCACTCGTTATGAAGTCACTTGATTCTCAGATGAACGAACAGCCTATGTTCGACTACGCTGTTAAGGAAGTAGCCGACAAGCCCGAGGTTCACGAGAAGTTCAAGGAAACAACAGTTAAGGGTTCACAGTTCAAGCAGCCCCTGCTCGAATTCTCAGGCGCTTGCGCAGGCTGTGGTGAAACTCCTTACGCTAAGCTCATCACACAGCTCTTCGGCGACAGAATGTACATTGCCAACGCTACAGGCTGTTCATCAATCTGGGGTGGCTCTGCTCCCTCAACTCCTTATACAGTAAATAAGGAAGGCAAGGGTCCCGCTTGGGGCAACTCACTGTTCGAGGATAATGCCGAGTACGGTTTCGGTATGTTCATCGCTCAGGATACATTAAGACACAGAGCACAGGGTCAGTTAAAGGCAATTGCTGAAAAGACTGAAAACGCTGACGTTAAGGCTAAGATCGACACATACTTTGAAACAGCTAACGACGGTAAGGCAAACGCTGCTGCTACAAAGGATCTCGTTGCTGCTCTTGAAGCTCTTGATTGCGACTGCGCTGAAAAGAATGCAGTTCTCAAGGCTAAGAACTATCTCGCTAAGAAGTCCAACTGGATATTCGGCGGCGACGGCTGGGCATACGATATCGGTTACGGCGGTGTTGACCACGTTCTCGCATCAGGCAAGAATGTAAATGTATTCGTATTCGATACAGAAGTTTACTCCAACACAGGCGGACAGGCTTCAAAGGCTACAAACATCGGTGCAGTTGCACAGTTCGCAGCAGGCGGTAAGGACGTTAAGAAGAAGGATCTCTCTGGTATCGCTATGAAGTACGGTTATGTATATGTTGCTCAGATTTCAATGGGTGCAGATATGAACCAGTGCTTGAAGGCAATCGCAGAAGCTGAAGCATATGACGGTCCTTCACTGGTTATCGCTTATGCTCCTTGTATCAACCACGGTATCAAGGGCGGTCTTACAATCGCTCAGAAGGTAGAAAAGGAAGCTGTACAGGCAGGTTACTGGCATCTGTTCAGATTCAACCCCGCTGCTCCTGCAGGAACAAATCCGTTCACACTCGACAGCAAGGCTCCTACAGGCGATTACAAGGAATTCATGATGAGAGAAGTTCGTTACAACTCTCTTATGCGTGCTAACCCCGAAAGAGCTAACGTACTGTTCGATAAGGCAGTTGCTAACTCCAAAAAGCGTTATGAGGATCTCGTAGGACTCGTTGAATACTACAAGAAGGAATACTGCGGCGAATAATCCGCACGAAATAATCTAAAAGCCCAAAAATTTTGAATAGTCGGAATAGAATAGGTTTTTACGCCCCTCCGGGAAAACCGGAGGGGTTATTTTTTCCGACATCTATACTTTTGCTCGCTATTATTAATAACGATTAATCATTCAAATTTTAACCGAATTTTACTGTTTTTATAGTTTTCCTATAATGCGAACATATATACCCCGCTCCGATGCAGAAACGCATATCGGTGTATAACGTATTCCTGCGGTCATAAAAAGCAAAGCCTCGGAATACAAATTATTTATACAACAAGTACAGGCACCCACACTTGTACGATTTAGAAAAGGAACGAGTCAGTATGGAAATATTAGAGTGGATAAATGAAAATATAGTATGGGGCATACCGGTGCTTATACTGTTTGCAGGTTCGGGAATTATCTTCACGATAAGAACCAGATGCTTGCAGATACTGCACTTCCCTACTATAATCAAACGTACTTTGCTTACAAAGCAACCCGAAGCGGACGGAAAGAAAGTTTCTCCGTTCAGGACGCTGACAGCAGCACTCGGTGCAACTGTCGGCACAGGTAATATTATAGCAATCGGCAGCGCTATTGCTTTTGGCGGTGCAGGTGCAATATTCTGGATGTGGATCTCGGCGCTTCTCGGTATGGCTACCAGCTTTGCCGAAAACTATCTCGGTGCAAAGTACAGAACCGTGCAATCGGACGGTCTTACGGGCGGCGTACCTTTTGCTTACATAAAAAAAGCGTTCGGCGGCAAAAAGCTCGGTGCGTTTTTTGCGGGAATGTTCGCTGTCTGCTGTATAGGTGCCAGCTTCGGCATAGGTAATATGGCTCAGGTGAATTCAGCTTCAATGGCACTTCAGAACTGTCTTGAAGTACCTCTATGGGTATCGGGAATTCTTTGTGCCACAGTAATTGCCGCAATAGCACCAGGAGGTATCCACCGCCTTAGTAAAGTCACATCATGGGTAATTCCGATAGCCGCAGGCGGTTATCTGCTCGGCTGTCTTGCTGTAATTATAATGAACATTGAAAATGTTCCTTCTGTATTCGCACGCATTTTCACAGAAGCATTTTCTTTCAAGGCTATAGGCGGAGGAACTGTCGGCGTAGTAATGCTTGAGGCTATGAAGTGGGGCGTTAAAAGAGGCGTATTCTCAAATGAAGCCGGTCTTGGCTCATCTGTTATGATCAATGCCAACTCAAGTGCCGATCAGCATCATACACAGGGTATGTGGGCTATGCTCTCTGTATTTATAGACACGATCATTATATGCACTATGACAGCACTCTGCATTCTTTCAAGCGGTGCAGATCAGAAATCAAGCGTTGGTTTTGATATGGCGCTGATAGCATTCCAGGACGGACTCGGTGACTTTGCGGGCGCATTCCTAAGTATTGCAACATTCATCTTTGCGATAACAACCGTTACAGGCTGGTGGATATACGGCAGAAGCTGCTTTGTTTACCTTTTCACAAAGAAGTGGATAGGCGTATATCTTGCAATTTTCATTGTTACCGCTTTCGTGGGCGCAGTGATTCAGGCAACAGTCGTATGGGACGTATCAGATCTGTTCAACGGACTTATGGCAATACCAAATCTACTTGCGATAATCCTGCTTCGCAAGGAAGTCAAAGCTGACATTTAATTCCTTTAAAATCAGTAGATATTGAAATAGTAAAATAAAAAGCACAAGGTGTGCGTTAACTATACTTACTTTGTTTTATACAGCCGGATTCGGGAGTTTTAGATGCTGTAAAATAAAGACGGTTATATAACGCTTACTTTGTGCAATTTTTTTGCCGATTTTGCAATTTATCTATTGACCTATTGCAAAAAATAGTTTATAATAGTAAATGGGGAACAAGGTACGATGAACCGTATCGATATTTCCCTACCGAATGACTTTCATCAGCGCAAGCTGATAAAATAAAGAAAAGGAGAACAATCGGTTATGACAAAGAATCAGAATGTTTTAAAGTGGGTTGAAGAAATGAAAGCCCTCACACAGCCCGACAAGGTTGTATGGATCGATGGCAGCGAGGAACAGCTCAAGGCTCTTCGTGACGAAGCTATCGCAACAGGCGAGATGATTGAGCTCAACCAGGAAAAGCTCCCCGGCTGCTTATATCACAGAACAGCTGAAAACGACGTTGCCCGTGTAGAAGACAGAACATTCATCTGCTCAAGAGAGAAGGAGAATGCAGGTCCTACAAACAACTGGATGGATCCTAAGGAAATGTACGCTAAGCTGACAAAGCTCTATGACGGCGTTATGAAGGGTCGTACAATGTACGTTATCCCCTACTCAATGGGACCTATCGGCTCACCTATCGCTAAGGTTGGTGTTGAGCTGACAGACTCTATCTATGTTGTACTCAACATGGACATTATGACAAGAATGGGCGCGCAGGCATTCAAGAACCTGCCCGATGACTCCAACGACTTCGTAAGATGCCTTCACTCAAAGGCTGACGTTGATCCCGAAAAGAGATACATCGTTCAGTTCCCCGAAGACAACACAATCTGGTCTATCAACTCAGCTTACGGCGGTAACGTACTGCTCGGCAAGAAGTGCTTCGCACTCCGTATCGCTTCTTACCAGGGTTGGAAGGAAGGCTGGATGGCTGAGCATATGCTTATCCTCGGCGTTAAGAAGCCCGATGGTGACATCAAGTATATCACAGCAGCATTCCCCTCAGCTTGCGGTAAAACAAACCTCGCTATGCTTATTCCTCCCGAGGGATACAAGAAGGCAGGCTATGAAGTATTCACAGTAGGTGACGATATTGCATGGATGAAGCAGGGTCCCGATGGCAGACTTTATGCTATCAACCCCGAGAACGGCTTCTTCGGTGTTGCTCCCGGTACAAACGCAAAGAGCAACTACAACGCACTTGCATCTACAAGAAAGAACACAATCTTCACAAACGTTGCTATCAACAATGATGATATGACAGCTTGGTGGGAAGGTCTTGACAAGAATCCTCCCGAGAATGCTACAGACTGGAAGGGCAACAAGGTTAACGGTAAGGAATACACAGCATCAGGCAACAAGCTCGCTCATCCTAACTCACGTTTCACAGCTCCCGCTCAGAACTGCCCCTGCATTTCACCTGAGTTCAACAACCCCCAGGGTGTTCCGATCTCAGCTATCATCTTCGGCGGCAGACGTGCAGCTACAACTCCTCTGGTTTACCAGTCATTCAGCTGGCAGCACGGCACATATGTAGGCTCTGCAGTTTCTTCTGAAACAACAGCAGCTGCTACAGGTGCAGTAGGCGTACTCCGTCACGATCCTATGGCTATGAAGCCCTTCTGCGGCTACCACATGGCTGATTACTGGGCACACTGGCTTGAGATGGGCGAGAAGCTCGGCGACAAGGCTCCTAAGATATTCAACGTTAACTGGTTCAAGCAGGATGAGAACGGCAACTTTATGTGGCCCGGTTTCGGCGACAACATGAGAGTTCTCGACTGGATCATCAAGAGATGCGAAGGCACAATTGATGCTGAAAAGACACCTATCGGCTACCTTCCTAAGAAGGGTGACATCAACCTCAAGGGTATTGAGGACGAGGTTACATCAGAAGTTGAAGACAAGCTGCTCGCAGTTGACAGAGACCTCTGGAAGAAGGAAGTAGAAGAGATGAAGGAATTCTATAAGCAGTTCGGTGACAAGCTCCCCGACGGCTTAAAGCAGGAACTTGCTGATCTCGAAGCAAGACTTGGCTAATCCATAACTGAATAAACTCCGATCCCCTGTTAAGCGATTAACAGGGGATTTTCTTATGCTTCATACACTCTTAGCTTGTATGCCACAAGGCAAATACCGCACGGCTGTCCTACCGCATTATATACAGCAAAACGGCACCGGAAGATTTCCGATGCCGTTTCTGTATAAAATATATTAACCCAAAATTTCTGATTAGCCCTTTACTGCGCCAAGTGCAACGCCCTTAACAATGAACTTGGATAAGCAAAGATAAATAACTACTATAGGAAGTATCGAAAGGATAACAACAAGATACTTAACACCGAAGTCGACTATCTTATCGTTGCCAAGAACGCCCGCAACCATCATAGGCATTGTTCGCTGTTCGATCTTGTTAGAAAGAAGCAACATTGAAGGTGTATAGTAGTTGTTCCAGTTAGCAACGAACTGGAAGATAGCCTGAACTGCGAAAGCAGGCTTAAGTATCGGCAGTGCAATTCTTATGAATGTCATAAACTCGCCGCTACCGTCTATTCTTGCAGCCTCAACTATCTCAAGCGGGAATGAAGACTTCATATACTGTAACATGAAGAATACAACCGCAGGAGCTGCAACCGCAGGAACGATTAGCGGAATGAAGTTATCATACAGCTTGATCTGAACCATGAACTCTAAGAAACCGGTAGAAACAACCTGCATAGGAACCATCATAACAGCAAGTATGAATGTTGTTGCAGCCTTTTTAAGCTTGAAATCATAAACTACAAGACCGTAAGCAGTAAGTCCTGAGAAGAAAACCGCACAAGCAGTAGCGCCTATTGATATAATCAAGCTGTTTGCATAACCATAGAAGAGGTTAAAGGCACTTACAAACGCACCATCTGCCGCAGAAGGATCATTAAGAGTTTCAAAGTTCTTAATCAAATTTCCGCCTGGAAGAAGCGAAATACCTTGTGAAATAATATCTCCCGAATCTCTTGTTGCGTTAATAAGGATTATGTAAATCGGGAACAAACTTATAACCGTTATAATAAGACAAACTACAAAACGTATTATTGCCTGTATCTTAACACCTCTGGTGTAGCGCTCTTCTACACTTTGCATACGTCTTTTTCCACTCTTCTCGTCAATGATAGTAGAAGCATTAGCCATTGTCTGTATCCCTCCTTACTTGGATTTCTTTGCCTTTGCAGGCGCAGTTGAATCCGTATTGAACTTGTAGACAAAGATGCCAAGTGCCGCAGTTATAATGAACAGTATTACAGAAGCAGCAGCAGAATAACCGTAGTTAGGCTGTGCAGCGTGGAAGTTCTGATAAATGAATACTGCGGTCGTCTTTAAGCTCTGTCTTACTACAGTACCCTCATGTAACAGATAAGGAATATCGAACATCTGAAGACCACCGATAAGTGATGTTATTACAACGTAAATAAAGATAGGCTTCAGAATCGGCATTGTTATCTTGAAGAATGTATGCAGACCGCTTGAACCGTCTATCGAAGCAGCTTCATAAATAGAAGCGTCGATACCGTAAATACCGGACATAAGAAGAAGCATTGTGTTGCCATACCACATCCATGACTGAATGAACATAACAAGAACTCTTGAAGCCCATACATTGTTGATGAACGGGAATGCTTCGTTTATCCAGTCCCAGTTAAGCAAAATGGAGTTTATTGCACCATACTTTGAGTTACCGAATATCATAAGGAACATACCTGCAACAGAAGCTGCAGTGATTATATTAGGAAGATACATAAGTACCTTGAATGCGCCTGCTCCCTTGATCTTAACTCTTACATCAGAGAACCATACTGCCAACAACAGTGAAAGCAGTAACTGAATTACAAAGTTACCTATCCAGAGAATGGCTGTATTGCCTAATGTATTCAGGAAATCCTGCTGAATTGCCGCACCGGCACTGAACTCTCCGCCTGCCGCATCACCAAACAGAAGATACTGATAGTTCTGCAATCCTACGAATGCATCGGGGTTACCGCTGTTACCTTTTAGACTTAGGATAAAGGTATTGATAAGCGGATAAATCATAAAAAATGTGTAAACCAAGAAAAATGGTAAAATAAATAGATAGCCATATTTAGCATAGCTTACCATTTTATGAGGCTTACCGGCAGTTCTCTGCATAAAATACACACCTTTCAACTGATTTTGGCTAAAAAATTTACAATATACGCTTATGGGCTTTCGCCCATAAGCAATATATTGTAGAGTGATCAATAAATTGTATTAGGGTTTTCTGCTATTGATTATTCAACAGTGAGGTCGGGGAATGAACCCTTAACAAGCTGCTTGAATGCCTTTATAGCGTCATCCTTTGTAGCGTATGTGCCATCAAGGTAACCCTGAACTGATGTGTTGAAGTGACCCTTGATTACTGAGTCATACTTTGTGATCATACCATCCATCTTGATGCCTTCAGCTGCTGTGTAGAGAACTGCAAACTGATCCTGACCATCCTTGAGGAGTAAGTTCTTGTTTGTCTTTGCTTCAGCGATATCCTTCATAACAGTCTTGTTATTGCAGAAGTCGCCTGTGAACTCTGTGTACTTCTTCATTGTATCAGCATTTGTTGTGAAGAATTCAACGAACTGCTTAGCAAGTGACTTGTTGTCGCACTTTGTTGAAACGCCGAGCCATGTACCGCCCCAGAAGTAGTTTGTAGGACCTGCACAGAATGCCATCTCATAAGTAGGCTTTACTTCTGTACCTTCGCCTGTGCCCTTAGCAAAGCTGTAAAGGATCGAGCTTGTACCTGTTGTAAGACCCCATGTAGGAACGAAGTCACCGAGAGCTGTACCATCCTGAACTGCTGCGTACCAAGCATCCTGCCACTGAGGAACATCTGCCATGTACTTGTTGTCCTTGAATGACTTAGCTATATCATAGAAGTCAGGAGCTGTATCCATCTCAAGCTTACCGTCAACTACCCAAGCCTTTGTTCTGTTAGCCTGGTATACCTGCCAGAGACCACCCTCTGTAGCCTGTAATGATGTCTTGCCGCCGCTCTTTTCGTAGAGTGTCTTAGCTGTAGACTGGAATGTATCCCAGTCCTTAACGAGTTTCTGCATATCATCAGGACTATTAACACCGAGGTATTCCTTAGCGAGGTCTGCTCTGTAAGCGAAACCACCGGGAGCTGCCTGGAATGAAGCACCCTTGAGAACGCCTGCATCGTTCTTACCGATTGCCACTGTGTAGCCGTAAGAATCTGCATAAGCTGATTCTTCAATGCCAAGTGCTGAGAGAGGAGCTGTCAGCTGGTCATCGTTGATGTACTGGAGAATCCAGTCAGCTTCAAGACACATAAGGTCAGCATCGCCGTCACCCTTGAGGTACTGCTGGTACTGGTCACGACCGCCTTCACCGTTTGAACCCTGCTTGCTGATCTCGATCTTGTCTTCAGGTGTTCCTGTTTCCTTGCAGAACAGCTTAACCATGTTAACGATATCTGAGTTTGACTCCCAAGCGAGGATTGTCAGCTTGTCGCCGTCATCCTTGAGCTCAGTTGCCTCAGCCTTGCTCTCGTCAGATTTGTTGCTGTCTTCTGTCTTGCTGTCTTCTGTCTTGCTTGAATCTGTTGTTGATGAAGCGTCAGAAGCTGTTGAGCTTGTAGCGTTGTTGCTTGAGCAGCCTGCTACTGCGCCGAGAATTGATGCAGATGCTAATACAGCTGCTAAAATTCTTTTCTTCATTGGTAATTCCTCCAGAATTATTCATTTTGTGAAGCTTGATGCTTTCACTGCCTGACCTTTCGGTCTCATTTAGTGAGGTCCGGTTCACTCGGCTTTCAATCAGCCTGTGTTTTTCATGCTCACTGTCTATATAACGATATGTGTCGAAATATATATAACAATGTAGAATTCACTAAAAAGCACTGTAGCTCATCAAAAGTTTTGTTCACTTTTTCCTCGTTGACATAATCATATCACACATTTCACAAATTTGCAAGCGTTTTGGAAGATAAGTTGTGTTTTTTTACCGTAAACGTTTACAAAAATCGTTTTTTCAAGATTTTTTCGTTATTTTGCACAAAAAACCGTTACAACTTTGTAACAATTCAGATGTAACTACATTACTGATTTTTCTTTTATCTCGCTTTACAATGCGAAATAATCAAATTGTAACACCGTGTAAACGATTTTACGTTAATTTAGTTCACAAAAAGTTTATAAAGTAATTAATGTACATATAGCACAAAAACAAACATGAGTTATTGTTGAAAAAGCACAATTTAAGAGATTTTCCGCTTTAGCACTTGAATTTGTTATTAAAATAAGGTAAAATGATATAGTAACAAGTACGGAGGGAAAGCATGGAATCTATGAATAAAATACAGCTTACAACAGCTTTGATAAGCCTCGGTAAATTTTCATATATGTCTTTTTCAACGCCGTATTATAAGAATAAGTGTATTTTTTGAGCTGTGCAATTTCAGATTACACAGCTTTATTTATTTTCTGAAAGGAAGTCCGGAAATGAAAAAAGTAGCTATTGTAATGGGCAGTGACTCAGATCTGCCTATAGTAAAAAAAGCAGCTCAGGTACTCAAGGATTTCGGTGTTCCCACAGAACTGCGTGTTCTGTCCGCTCACCGCTGCGCCGCAGAAGTATCCGAGTTTGCAAGAAACGCCGAAAAGAACGGCACAGGCGTTATAATCGCCGCCGCAGGTAAAGCAGCTCACCTTGCAGGTGCAATTGCAGGACAGACCCCTCTTCCCGTTATCGGTATCCCGATAAAAGCAAGTGCTCTTGAGGGTATTGACGCACTTCTGTCAACAGTTCAGATGCCCGCAGGCGTGCCGGTAGCTACAGTAGCTATAGACGGCGCCGCAAACGCCGCTTTCCTTGCTGTACAGATACTTGCGGTATCCGATGACGCACTGATGGATAAGATGAAAGCATACCGTGCAGCACAGACTGCCAAGGTTCTTGAGGCAGACAATAAAATGGAGCAGGTACTTGCCGAGCTTTGATCGGTGTACTATATATAATAGGATTTAACAAAATTACGGCATAGCCGTGTGAAGGAAAGGATAAACACAATGGAAAAGAAAGAACAGCTCTACGAAGGAAAAGCAAAGAAGGTTTTTGCGACAGACGACCCCAATCTCGTTATCGTATCCTATAAGGACGATGCTACAGCATTCAACGGTTTGAAGAAAGGTACTATCTCCGGTAAGGGCGTTATCAATAACAGAATGACAAACTATATGTTTAAGCTTCTTGAAAAGGCAGGAGTTCCCACTCACCTTGTTAAAGAACTTAACGACAGAGAAACACTCGTTAAAAAGGTTTCTATAGTTCCCCTCGAAGTAATCGTAAGAAACGTGGCCGCTGGCAGCTTCTCCAAGAAGCTCGGCATTGAAGAAGGCACAAAGCTTCTCTGCCCCACACTTGAATTCAGCTACAAGAACGACGATCTGGGTGATCCTTTCATCAACGACTACTATGCGCTTGCGCTCGGTCTTGCAACAAAAGAAGAAATCGACCTTATCTCAAAGTACGCTTTCAAGGTAAACGAATTTATGCTCGACTTCTTCAAGAAGCTCAACATCGACCTTATCGACTTCAAGATTGAATTCGGTAAGACCTCAGACGGCACAATAATCCTCGCTGACGAGATTTCTCCCGATACTTGCCGTTTCTGGGACAGCACAACACACGAGAAGCTTGACAAGGATCGTTTCCGTCGTGATATGGGCGGTGTTGAAGACGCTTACGCTGAAATTATGAAGCGTCTTATGGGCGAATAATCCCGACAATTGAAAAGAATCTAACAGGAAAAGGCAGGATAATATATGGGTGGATTTTTCGGCGCAGCGTCAAATAACGACTGCGTAACCGACGTTTTCTTCGGAACAGACTATCACTCCCACCTCGGAACACGCAGAGGCGGTATGACCGCATACAGCCCCGACAGAGGCTTTCAGCGTGCTATCCACAGTATTGAAAACTCACCGTTCAGAACAAAGTTTGAACAGGACGCTACGGATATGAGGGGAAAGCTGTGTATCGGCTGTATCAGCGATACCGACCCTCAGCCCCTGCTGGTGCGTTCAAAGCTCGGTATCTATTCGATATGCAGTGTCGGCATAATCAGAAATGCCGAACAGCTTTCAACCGAGCTGCTCGAAAGCGGCTGTGCAAACTTTGAAACAATGAGCAGCGGAAGTATCAACTCAGGCTCGCTCATCGGTGCGCTTATCGCACAGAAGGACAACTTTACAGAAGGCATACGATATGCTCAAAGCAAGATCGACGGTACAATGTCCCTTATCATTCTTACAAAGGACGGAATTATCGCCGCAAGAGATCAATACGGCAGACTTCCTATCATTGTAGGAAAAAGAAGTGACGGCTACTGCGTATCCCTTGAATCGTTCGCATTTCAGAAGCTCGGCTACAGCACATATAAAGAGCTTCGTCCCGGCGAAATAGATATGATAACTGCGGACGGCTGTGAAGTGCTGAGTGACGGCGATGAAAGCAAAATGCATATATGCTCGTTCATGTGGACATATTACGGCTATCCGAATGCGGTATATGAGGGTGTGACCGTTGAAACGATGCGTACACGCAACGGCGAGATCATGGCTGAGAACGATATAAAGAACGGCAAGCTGCCGGATGTTGACTATGTATGCGGTATTCCGGATTCAGGCGTACCTCATGCAATAGGCTACGCAAACAGAAGCGGTATCCCGTTCGCACGTCCTTTTATCAAGTACACTCCCACATGGCCAAGGAGCTTTATGCCTACCAACCAGACAATGAGAAATCAGGTAGCTAAAATGAAGCTGATTCCGGTCCACGAGCTTATTGAGGGAAAAAAGCTGCTGTTCGTTGACGACAGCATAGTAAGAGGAACTCAGATGAGAGAAACAGTAGAGTTCCTTTATGAGAACGGTGCTAAGGAAGTACACATGCGCAGTGCCTGTCCTCCGATAATGTACGGTTGTAAGTATCTTAACTTCTCCCGCAGCACATCGGAGATGGAACTGATTGCAAGACAGATAATTGATGAGGCCGAGGGTGCAGATGGTATCAGATTTATCGATGAGTACAGTGACACAAATACAGAGCGTGGAAAGAAGCTCCGTGAGGAGATATGTCGCAGATTAAAACTGACATCGCTTGAATTCCAGTCGCTTGACGGAACTGTACGGGCAATAGGAAAGCCACAGTGTGAGCTTTGCACTTATTGCTGGAACGGAAAGGAATGACTCCATTGACAAGCGGTTTGCATGAAGAATGCGGCGTGTTCGGTGTTTTCGCAAAAGAAAAGACCAACGTTGCCGCAACAACATATTACGGATTATTCGCATTACAGCACAGAGGACAGGAAAGCTGCGGCATCGTTGTGAACGATGACGGCGTTTTCAACTCCTACAAGGACACCGGACTTGTGAACGATGTGTTCACTCCCGAGCGCCTTGACGGACTGGGACAGGGCAATATGGCGGTAGGTCATGTGCGTTACGGCACGACAGGAGCAAATGCACGCCTTAATGCCCAGCCTATTCTGGTAAATCATTATAAAGGAAGAATGGCTCTCGCACATAACGGAAACCTTGTAAACACTTACGAGTTACGTCACGAGCTTGAAAAACAAGGCTCTATCTTCCATACGACAAGCGACACCGAAGTTATAAGCTACCTTGTAACAAAGGAACGGCTTGAGGCTCCCTCGATAGAAGAGGCTCTCAACCGTGCGATGAATAAGATAAACGGTGCATATTCGCTCGTTATCATGTCGCCTGCAAAGCTGATTGCCGCCCGTGACGAGAACGGTTTCAGACCGCTCTGCTACGGCATAACAAACGAGGGAACATATATAGTTGCCTCCGAAAGCTGCGCTCTTGACTCAGTCGGCGCTAAGTTTGTAAGAGATCTGCTCCCCGGCGAGATTGTTGTATTCGATGAAAACGGAGTACGCTCAATAAAAGATCATTGCGGCAAGCGTCCGCATACTTTGTGCGTTTTTGAATATATCTACTTTGCACGTCCCGACTCGGTCATAGAGGGTGCATCCGTGCATGAAGCAAGACTTCGTGCAGGCGCATTCTTAGCGCTTGAGCATCCCGTGCAGGCGGATATAGTGATCGGCGTTCCCGATTCCGGTATAGACGCCGCCATAGGCTATTCTCACCAGTCGGGTATTCCCTACGGCATCGGCTTCATCAAAAACAAATACATCGGCAGAACCTTTATCTCTCCAGGTCAATCGTCAAGAGAAGACAAGGTGCGTATAAAGCTGAACGCTGTTGCCAGCGTCGTAAAAGGCAAACGTGTCGTTCTTATAGATGATTCTATAGTAAGAGGCACCACAAGCGGCAGAATTGTAAAATTACTGCGTGATGCGGGAGCCACCGAGGTTCATATGAGAGTATCCGCTCCCCCGTTCCTCAATCCCTGCTACTACGGTACCGACATAGATTCGAGAGAACACCTTATCGCTTGTCATCATTCGATAAAAGAGATCAGTGACATAATAGGCACAGATTCGCTCGGCTATCTGAGCGTGGAAAACGCAAAGAAGCTTGCGGTACACGCAAACGGCTGTGAATGCGGCTATTGCACGGCTTGCTTCAGCGGAGAATACCCCACAAATATTCCCACGGAAATGCACAAGGATAAATTCGACAGGAAAATCAGCGAAAGCAAAGAAAAAACCACCACATAAGGACATCAGTCCCCAAACGGAAGGAATTATTATTATGAAGAACAGTTTTTCAGAAAGCTATAAAGCAGCAGGCGTTGACGTTACCGCAGGCTACGAAGGTGTTCGTCTGATGAAAAAGGACGTTGAACGCACCAATATCCCCGGTGTACTTACAGGCATAGGCGGATTCGGCGGTCTGTTCCAGCTTGATATTGCAGATATGAAAGAACCCGTACTCGTTTCGGGTACAGACGGTGTCGGCACAAAGCTCAAGCTTGCAATGCTGATGGACAAGCACGATACGATCGGTATAGATGCAGTCGCTATGTGTGTAAACGACATAATCTGCTGCGGTGCAAAGCCTCTTTATTTCCTTGACTATATCGCTATAGGCAAGAACGTACCCGAAAAGGTAGCCGCTATAGTAAAGGGTGTTGCTGACGGCTGTGTACAGTCAGGCTGTGCGCTTATAGGCGGCGAAACCGCTGAGCATCCCGGAATGATGCCCGAAGACGAATATGACATCGCAGGCTATTCAACAGGTGTCGTTGACAAGTCGAAGATAATCGACAACAGCACCGTAAAGGAAGGCGACATCATAATCGGCCTTGCTTCCACAGGCGTTCATTCAAACGGCTTCTCTCTTGTAAGAAAGGTGTTCAACATAAACAGCAAGGAAGTTCTCGATGAAGTACTCCCTACAGGAAAAACTCTCGGTGAAACGCTCCTTACACCTACAAAGATATATGTAAAGCCCATTTTGGAGCTTATCTCAAAGAAGAACGTAAAGGCTATCTCGCATATCACAGGCGGCGGCTTCAACGAGAACGTTCCCCGTTCACTCCCCGACGGCTTCACAGCAAAGATTACAAAGCACAGCTACGAAGTGCCTTATATCTTCAAGCACTTACAGGAAGTCGGAAACATCTCCGAACACGATATGTACAATACTTTCAATATGGGTATCGGTATGACCGTTGTAGTTGACAAGGACGATGCCGATGAAGCTGTACAGATACTCAGAAACGCAGGCGTTGAAAGCTACTGCATCGGTGAAATAATCAAGGGTGACGAGGGCATCATAATTGAGTAATATGAAAAATATCGTTGTACTTGTATCGGGCGGCGGAACTAACCTGCAGGCGCTTATTGATGCCGAAAAGTCCGAAGGACTCGGCGGAGGTAAGATCACCTGCGTTATTGCGTCAAAGCCCGATGCCTACGCACTGACAAGAGCCGCAGATAACGGCATAAAGACAAGAGTTCTCGCAAGACGTGACTATGCCGATGTTGCCGCTTACAGCAAGGCTATGGCTGACGCTTTAAAGGAAGAACAGGCTGACCTTGTTATCTATGCAGGCTTTATGACAATACTTGACGAGCAGGTATGCGATGCGTTCAGGTATAAGATGATAAACGTTCACCCTGCCCTTATCCCCTCTTTCTGCGGAAAGGGCTACTACGGACTTCACGTTCACGAGGAAGCGCTTAAAAAGGGCGTAAAGGTAACAGGCGCTACCGTTCATTTTGTGACAGCGGAATGTGACGCAGGACCTATCATTCTGCAAAAGGCAGTTGAGGTCAGAAACGGCGACACCCCCGAAGTTCTTCAGAAACGTGTTATGGAGCAGGCAGAGTGGAAGATTCTCCCCCGTGCCGCACGCCTTTTCTGCGAGGGAAAGATAACCGTAAAAGACGGCATAACTATAGTGGGGGAATAATGAACGAAGAAAAATTCAGCGGTAAAGCAGAAATATACGACAAGTACCGTCCCACATACCCTACGGCACTGATTAACGTTCTTTATAATGAAATACACGGAGATGAAAACAGCCGTGTTGCCGATATCGGCGCAGGAACGGGCATATTTACAAAGGCACTTCTCGGAAAATTCCGCAATGTAACAGCAGTTGAGCCAAACGGCGATATGTATTCGGTGCTGAGAGCAAATCTGCCGGATATCACGGCTGTACAAAACAGTGCCGAAAACACAGGATTGCCGCAAAGTTCTTTTGACCTAATCACCACAGCACAGGCATTTCACTGGTTTGATAAGGATATGTTCAGAAATGAATGTAAACGTATACTGAAACCGAACGGAAAACTTGCTGTTATATGGAACAGACGTGTGCGGAATGATTTTTGGGCAAGGCGTGACGAGATCTTTACAAGGTACTGCGAAACATTCCACACAGGGCACGTCTTTGTCGGACATAACGGCGTTGATGAGGACAAAGAGGGCGACAAATTCTTCAAAGAAGTATATTTGGGCGACTGCAAGGTTTTCACATACGATAACCCGTTTCTTATGACAAAGGAACAGTTTATCGGAGATACGCTGTCACGTTCACACGCACCGAAAAGCAGTGACGGCAATTACAGGGATTTTTTATCGGAGCTTGAAAAAGCGTTTGACGAATTTGTAACGGACGGTCATGTGACCGTGTTATATCAGACGGTGTGCTATCTCGGCACGCTGTAATCAACAGGAGGCTATATGGAAGTTGTAACACTTGAAAAAGAGCTTAACTCTCTTGCTTATCACGGCAGAGGCATCATGATAGGAAAATCCGCAGACGGCACAAAAGCGGTAATCGCCTACTTTATTATGGGCAGAAGCGAAAACAGCCGTAACAGAATTTTTGTAGAGGACGGCGAGGGTATCAGAACACAGGCTTTCGATGAAAGCAAGATGGAAGATCCGCATCTCATCATTTATGCACCCGTAAGAGTTCTCGGCAACAAGACGATAGTTACAAACGGCGACCAGACCGACACTATCTATGAGCTTATGGACAAGCAGATGACATTCGAGCAGGCTCTCAGAACAAGAGAATTTGAAGATGACAAGCCCAACTACACACCGAGAATTTCCGGTATAGTCCACCTTGACAACGGCGAAATGAATTTCGCAATGTCTATCTTGAAGAGCGCAGACGGCGATGGCTCATCATGTCAGAGATACACCTACGCTTACAGCAATCCTTTAAACGGCAAGGGCAAGTTCATTCACACCTACAAGTGTGACGGCAACCCCCTGCCAAGCTACGAAGGCGAACCCAAGACAGTTGTTATCCCCGATATGGATATAGACACGTTCACATCAATGGTATGGGAAAACCTCAATGCAGACAACAAGGTTTCACTCTTCACACGTTACATTGATATTGCCACAGGCAAGTACGAATCACGCATAGTAAACAAAAACAAGTAAGCGAAAGGATAAAACAATGAACGAACTTCAGTTAAAGTACGGCTGCAACCCCAATCAGAAACCGTCAAGAATATTCATGGCAAACGGAAATTCACTTCCTATCGAAGTGCTTAACGGCAAGCCCGGTTATATAAACTTTATGGATGCCTTCAACGGCTGGCAGCTCGTAAGCGAGCTTAAGAAGGCTACAGGTCTTCCCTCCGCAACATCATTCAAGCACGTTTCACCCGCAGGCGCCGCTGTAGGACTTCCCCTCACAGACACGCTCAAAAAGATATACTGGGTAGACGATCTCGGTGAGCTGTCACCCCTTGCCTGCGCTTATGCAAGAGCAAGAGGCGCTGACAGAATGTCATCGTACGGTGACTTCATTGCTCTGTCGGACAAGTGCGATGTTTCAACGGCAAAGATAATACAGCGTGAAGTATCAGACGGCGTTATCGCTCCCGATTACGATCCCGAAGCGCTTGAAATTCTCAAGTCAAAGAAAAAGGGCAACTACAATATAATCAAGATCGACCCCGAGTACGTTCCCGAGCCTATCGAGCGTAAGCAGGTATTCGGCGTTACTTTCGAGCAGGGCAGAAACGAGCTGGTTATTGACGATAAGCTGTTCTCAAACATTGTGACCGAGAATAAGAATATACCCGAGAGCGCAAAGATAGATCTTGCAATAGCAATGATTACATTAAAGTACACTCAGTCAAACTCCGTAGCTTACACTTGCGGCGGTCAGGCTATCGGTATCGGCGCAGGTCAGCAGTCAAGAATCCACTGCACACGTCTTGCAGGCACAAAGGCTGACAACTGGTACTTAAGACAGTCACCTCAGGTTATGGGCTTACAGTTTGTTGATAACATAAGACGTGCCGACAGAGATAACGCTATCGACCTCTACATCGGTGAGGATTATATGGACGTTCTTGCAGACGGTGCATGGGAAAACATCTTCAAGGTAAAGCCCGCCGTATTCACGACAGAAGAAAAGAAAGCGTGGCTTGCAACAATGAAGGGTGTTTCGCTCGGCTCAGACGCATTCTTCCCCTTCGGTGACAACATTGAAAGAGCGCACAGAAGCGGTGTAGAATACATAGCACAGCCCGGCGGTTCTATCCGTGACGATAATGTTATCGACACCTGCAACAAGTACGGTATCGCAATGGCATTCACGGGAATCAGACTTTTCCACCACTGATAAGCTCAGTAAACGGGCGGCACGTCCGCCCGTTACTTTTTTACGAAAGGAAACAGAAGAAAATAGTATGAAAAAAATTCTCTCCGCATTATGTATAACTACATTTCTCATAAGCATCTCAGGCTGTTCCGGTAACGGTAATTCATCTGCCGAGTATGCAAACTCTTCCGTTTCGCAGGTCGTTTCTGCCGAATCAGATAGTAATTCTTCTGTCGAAGAGTCTGCTGATTCGGATAACAAATCTTTATACGGAGATGAAAGGCTCTCAGAAAAAGACGGATTACTGGTTTATACCGATGATTTGTATACTATAAGTGCGGATAGCACCAAGTGGACAATCGGCAATGTTGAAAATTATGATATCTCTTTTTCATATATGGGCGAAGGTAACGATACTGCTACTCTGGCAGGTGTTCAGACAGTAGGACCTATAGAAGATATGACTGTAAATATGATAGGCGAACAATTGGCTGACACGCTCAACAGCCTTGACGAAAACTATAGCGTCAAACAGTCAAAACCAATAAAAGCAGGCGATAATGACGCATATTATATAGAAACCGAAATGGTAATGTCAGGCATTACATTGATTACAACACAGACCGTACAGCTTCACGGAAACAACGCTTATATTCTGCATACGATCCGCGCAACAGATGCGAGCGATGAAGCAAAAGCAGCATTGGATACAGTTGCAAGCTCATTTACTTTTACCGAGTAATTACATCGACCAAAAGGAAAGATATGTACTTCACCTATATAGAAAAAGATCCTCTTGACGGCAGATTTGAATTCAGACAGAGTGGTTCTTTCAGAGTTCTTTCGCCATATATTATACTGAAAATTATCGCTGCCTGTGTCGCAGAGGTATTTATAGTGTTATTGGTACTGGGTTCATTCGATGACATTGTAATAGCGGATATTTATAAGTCTGCCATATCCTATATTATTATAAGAATCGCACTTAGCATCATCCTACCGATTCTGCCGATATGGTATATACTATTTATTATTGGCGGCGAGGAGCAATACAGATACACGGCAGACAGCCGCACAATGCGTATCGCAAGCAAACGTCATACCTATATTTTCAAATACACGGACGTTGAGAGCGTAACCTACAAGCCAATGAAACTGTTTACAAAACAAAAAGGCTTTACTGTAAAGATAACCACGAAAAACAACGAGGTGATTTTTCGCTATATTATGCCGGCAAACGCAGAATTTTTCACCATAGAGTCCACACCGTTCTATATTCTTCAACATCCGCCAAAACAAGCGGAAGAAAGGAAAGACCGATGAAAAAAGTACTATTATTGATTTGTGCCGCATCAATTCTCGCAGGAATGTGCGGTTGCTCCAAAACGATTGAAAATCTCCCTTACTTCACTGAAAAAAGCCAACCCACATCTTCAACATCCCCTGTTTCACAGACAGTGACGCCTCAGACTACCGCAGCGACAACTGCGGCAACATCAACGCAAACAACAAAAGCGGAAACAACGACCGCAAAGCCCGAAACCTCGAACACGTCAATTACCGACAAGTCCGAAACAAAAAAACCGTCCTCTGCCCCTGCACAGTATACCCCCGTAGGAAGTCCGACCAAGTATAAAGTAAACAAATTCTCTCTGATGTACGATGACGGAGTATACTGCAATATAGGCGTCAGCGAATATGAAGAAGATAAAAACGAGCTTTATCTTGTACATTATGACGATAACGGCGAGGTCACATCGAATATAGTTGCTATGTGCAGCGATGAGGACGAAGATACAAAAGGCAGATCGGTAGCCGAGATCGGCGAGGAATTCATGAGTTATTATGTTGTCGGCGATAATGTCGATTCATCGACCAAGAGCATGATTAAAATCGGCGACACCGATGCATTTTACGGAACAGTAAAATCTTCGGACGGAGATAATTCCGTTGCCGCAACACAGTACATATATTTTGCCCGTCACGGCAATAAAGTGTACACTTTGATTGCTCTGCACCTTGACAATAACGAAGAAGCGGTCACAAAGGCGCTTGAATACACGCTCGGGTCAATGTCGTTTGACAATTCGGTAAACACATGACGGCAGGATCAAAGTCATTATCTGCGTCATTGACCGCTCCGAAGCTGCCTGACAGTCTTTTTGCGGTAACAGATATTGACGCAGAGCTTTCAAAGGTGCGTGAAGCCGAATCGGATTTTATTGCGGCGGATTTTTCCAGACTTATCTGCGACAGCAACGACTTCTCTTCCTTGTATTTCAAGAACTGTCTGTTCAAAGGCAACCGCTTTACAGCCTGTGACTTTTCAAAATGCACGTTCATTGACTGTGTTTTCAATGGCTGTGATATATCAAACTGCAATTTCACCGAGAGTTATTTCAGAGCTTGCTCCTTTACATCTTGCAAGGCTGTCGGGGCAGCTTTCAAAGACTCTTATCATAAAAATGTCAGCTTTGACGGCGGCAGTTTTGAACTGTCGGACTTTCAACGTTCAAAGCTGCAATCGGTACTTATAACCGATACCGACTTCTCCTCCGCTCTGTTTTCTTCGTGTGAGATAAAACAGACGGAGCTTAAAAACGTTACGCTGGCAAGGTCTGTGTTTTTCGGTACAAAGCTCACAGGGCTTGACTTCACCTCCTGTAATATTGACGGTCTTACCGTTTCCGATACCGGAGCGGAGCTAAAAGGTGCAAAGGTCGATGTGTGGCAGGCGGCAATGTTTGCAAAGCTGCTTGGTCTTATCATCGAATAATGAATAAATCAAAAGAAAGAAAGGTATTTTTAACATGAACGTACTTGTAATAGGCGGAGGCGGCAGAGAACACGCCATAATAACAGCCCTTGCAAAATCTAAGAAGGTAGACAAGCTGTATGCCGCACCCGGCAACGGCGGTATCTCGAAATATGCCGAGTGCTTTAATGTAAAGGCAACCGATATTGACGGCTGTGTCGAGCTTGCAAAGAAGCTCAGACCCGACTATGTATTCGTAGCCCCCGATGACCCGCTGGTTATGGGTATGGTGGACAAGCTCAACGCAGAGGGCTTCAAGACCTTCGGACCGAGAGCAAATGCCGCTATTCTTGAGGGCAGCAAGGTATTCTCAAAGGCTCTGATGAAGAAGTACAACATTCCCACTGCGGCTTACGAAACCTTCACAGACGCAGACGAGGCTATAGCATATATCAAAAAGCAGAACAGCTTCCCTGCTGTTATCAAGTGTGACGGTCTTGCACTCGGCAAGGGTGTTATAATCGCAAAGGACGAGCAGGAAGCAGAAAACGCAGTACGTTCAATGCTCCTTGACGGTAAATTCGGCAAATCAGGCAGTGAAATAGTTGTCGAGGAATTTATGACAGGTCCTGAGGTAACAGTTCTTGCGTTCACAGACGGCAAGACAGTAAAGCCTATGATAAGCTCTATGGATCACAAACGTGCTTATGACAACGATGAGGGGCTTAACACGGGCGGAATGGGTACTATAGCTCCCAACCCTCTCTACACTCCCGATAAACAGCAGGAATGTATGGAAAAGATATTCCTGCCTACTATAAAGGCTATGGCGGCTGAGGGCAGACCGTTCAAGGGTTGCCTTTACTTCGGACTTATGCTGACCCCGAACGGTGCTAAGGTAATTGAGTACAACTGCCGCTTCGGCGATCCCGAAACGCAGGTGGTTCTCCCCTTGCTTGAAACCGATTTAATGGATATAATCGAAGCTGTCTGGGAAGAAAAGCTCGATACGCTCGATATAAAGTGGAGCGATAAATCATGTGCCTGCGTTGTTATGGCAAGCGGCGGCTACCCCGAAAAGTACGAAACAGGTAAGGTTATAAGCGGACTTGACGAAAACGGTCAGTGCGAGGGTGCATTCGTTTACCACGCAGGAACAAAGCTTGAGGACAGCAAGTTCCTTACGGCAGGCGGAAGAGTTCTCGGTGTTACCGCTTACGGCGATACTTTACAGGACGCTCTTGACACAGCTTATAAGGCAGTGGATACGATCAGCTTTGAAAAGGCACATTACCGCCACGATATAGGTAAAAAAGCGCTTTCTGCATTAAAATAAATCCCAAAAAACACTTGCATTTCATTTTCTTTTATGTTATAATAGCATTTGCGTGTTAGAATAATTTTGGGTTTGTACGATAAACAGACACTCGGACATACCCGTATTCCTATAAGGAGGACATATAAATGGGAATATTAGAAATAATCAGTGCTATCGTTCTGATTGTTGCCTGTGTTTTCATAGTACTCGTGGTACTTATGCAGGATACAAAGCAGGGTATGTCGCAGACAATTACAGGCGGTAGTGCAGACAACTATTATCAGAGAAATTCCGGTCGTTCAAACGAAGCAAAGCTGAACAGACTTACAAAGATTTCCGCAATCATCTTCTTTGTTGTTGCTCTTGTTGTTAACTTCGTCGTTATGTACAGCGGTAACTTCAGCAAATCTGATAATTCTTCGACAACAAGCTCCGCAACATCATCTGTAACATCTTCCGTTACAAGTGACGATTCCTCAGCTTCATCGGCATCTTCCAATGCTTCATCGACAGATTCTTCCGCTTCTTCATCTGACGCTTCTTCTGCTGGTTCCTCAGTAGCTGAATCCTCATCTGAAACAAGCACAGAAACATCTGCAGAATAATTAATGCTTTTAAAAGCTGTCGCACTGCGGCAGCTTTTTTTGTATACGCCTAATCGTTCCGGCAACGTTCGCCGGATTTAAGTAAATGCTGAGCTGTTGAAAAAAACGCCCTGTTATGATACAATATAATCAATGATTATTAAAGGCAACACCGCATAATTAACGGCTTTCGCCTTTGCCGCACGCTTGCTTGCATATTTTCCGCCATCTTGCGCAAATTTTGCTTGACAGGCGCCAGCCTGCCTGCACTCAATTTATACAATCTGACGAAAAATCTGACTGCGCAATCGCACGACAATAATTATGCGGTATAGCCTTAAACAAAACTTACTCGGAGGAACAACAAATGAAAAAGTGCATCGCCATTTGCGGTTTTGCTTTTTCAGCATTTCTTCTCATCTGTATGGTCATAAACTTATTTAAAGGGCATATCGCAGCCGCTGTATGTAGTCTTGGAGCGTGTTTCTTGTTTTTTGCTCTGTCTTTATTAACTTATAAAAAAGGCAAAGACAGCAACCCGTAAATCAATCCTTGCAAATCATCCGACATCAGATTTCACACAAAATCTTATACGCTCTAAGGCTGTTCTAAGCTAACCGCACTATAATATCAATATCATAAAGGACGGTGATATTATGAAGCTCCTGTTTGCAGAAGATGAGGTCAGTATGGCTGAGGCTGTAACCGACATTCTGACCTATCATAATTATACGGTAGACACGGTTTATGACGGTGCTGACGCTCTTGATTACGCAAGAGCCGAGCAGTATGACGGGATAATTCTTGATATAATGATGCCGAAAAAGAGCGGCTTGGAGGTGCTTAAAACACTAAGGAGCGAGGGGAACACCACTCCTATTCTCCTGCTTACCGCAAAGGCTGAGGTCGAGGACAGGATAGCGGGTCTTGATATGGGTGCGGACGATTACCTGCCGAAGCCGTTTGTAATGGGCGAACTTCTTTCCCGTGTCAGAGCAATGCTCCGCAGAAAAGACAGGTTTACACCCAATATAATGACATTCGGCAACGTGTCGCTCAATCTCAGCAGCTGTGAGCTTAAAGGACCGTTGCAGTCTATTGTCCTGCCCAAGATAGAATACAAGCTGATGGAGCTTCTTATGCTCAACAAGGGCATCTATCTTTCCACTGAAGATATTCTCGTAAAGGTCTGGGGCTATGAGAGCGATGCAGAGAGTGGTGCAGTATGGGTATACATATCCTATGTAAGAAAACGTCTTGCTGCTATCGGTGCAGATATTGAAATCCGAGCCAAGCGCAGTGTTGGCTATACTCTTGCAAAGATCGGGGTTGCTGACTGATGGTAAAACAGCTTCAGAAAAAGTTTATCATATCCGCTATGCTGGCGGTAACAATTCTGCTTGTCGTGCTTATCGGCGGAATAAACGTTTTCAATTATCTCACCACAAGCAACGATAACGACAGGCTTATGGAGATGCTCTGCTACAGCTTTGAAACCTCAACAAAGTGGAACGCAGATACAACCGACAATACTCAGTCCCCACAAAGTATAAACGGCACTCAGAAAAATACAGCCGCCGACATATCCGGCAGTCAGAATAATCCCGATTTTCCGCCGCAAGACAATGGAACTAAACCACCGGATGATAAAAAGAACAACGGCTTTGGCAGACACGATAAAAACGCAGTGGATTCTGCACGCTATGCCGCAGTTGCGATCGACAAAAACGGCAATATCATAAGGACAGATGTAACTCATATATCCTCGCTTACCGAGGACGAAGTGACCGCTATTACCGAGGCACTTAAAAATACCGCTTCGGGAACAGGCACATACAGCGGCTTTCTGTACAGGATAAGCGAAACGAAGCGTGCAGAAGGCAAGGTTATCATCCTGCTTGACAACGGTATGCAGATAAGCTCATTCTTTACGGTACTGTTTATATCGGTCGGCGCAGGAATATTCGGCTGGCTTCTGATGCTGTTGCTTGTTATTCTGCTTTCAAAGAAAACTATAGCCCCTGTTGCACGAAGCATTGAAAAGCAAAAGCAGTTTGTCACAAACGCAGGTCACGAAATAAAGACGCCGCTTGCCATTATCCTTGCCAATACAGACGCAATGGAGCTTCACAACGGTGAAAACAAGTGGAGCAAGAATATCCGCGCGCAGACGCTCAGGCTCAGCGGACTTATGCAGAATCTGCTGATGCTTGCTAAAATGGACGAAAGCTCAGCAAAGCTCCCAATGTGCAGTTTCGATATAAGCACTGCGGCAGAAGATACGGTAAATGCATTTATAGAGCCTGCCGCCCTCAAAGGCGTGATGATAGAGCAGGATATTCAAAAAGGACTTCAGCTCAACGGCAACCATGACAGCATAGTACAGCTTATAACGGTACTCCTCGACAATGCAGTGAAGTACACCGAAAGCGGCGGCATGATAAGAGCAAAGCTCAGCGGCAACGATAAGAATATAGCACTCAGCATAGCAAATACCTGTGAGCCTATAGACCACCCCGAAAAGCTGTTCGACCGCTTTTACCGGGGCGACAGCGCAAGGACACAGAAAAACGGCGGCTACGGTATAGGCTTATCGGTGGCTCAGGCAATAGCGGAGCTTCATAAAGGCACTATCACTGCCGAAAATGTTTCGGTAAACACCGATGAAACTGATACTAACTACCCTGCCGATGCAGATAAATCAACATCGAACATGCTTATGTTTACAGTTAAAATTTGAATTAAAAAAACGGTTTGCAAGCGACAGTGTTCAGTCACTTTGCAAACCGTTTTTATAAATTTAACCACTTTTATTCTTTTCCTGATATCTCTTTTATAAATTCATCGATATGCTCATCCCATGTTGCGTAAATCTCTGATGGGCTCTTATTCTGTATGTATTTAGCAAGTAAAGGAAATATTTCCTCTTTGATAATAAGATGATTCCCCGCACCAATGTAAATATGTTTCCAACCTTTGGCAACTCGTGTGGTTCGGCGGCAATTCTTGTCATCATTGTTATTCGGATATATTACAATTTCTCCATCTTCGACAGTCTCACCGGGCATTGGACCATTAAAAATGCAGTCGGCAAGCGCAGGGAAAAATTTTTTTACGCTTGCAAACGGAATTTCGTCGAAGCTGATCACGAAATATTTTCCTTTATCGTCTACAATTTCCATAGAGTTAGAAAAACCCATCGCACCCGGTTCAGCAACGGTGTAGGCGATGATGTTATCGAATAAGCCGGGGGTGATTTTGTTGACTATTTTCATTTAATATTTCCTTTGTTATTAATGTCCACAAGCAGATAGCTATGATCTGTGTAGCTGTTTTCATGTGCCGAAACATTAAAAATAAGATTTGTTTTCAAAAAAATTTCATTAGCGAAAATACGGTCATATGTTTGTCCTTTGTATGTAGGTTTTCCTGCGCTGATTTCAGTCATGTGCTGTGCGAATTTTGAATGATATTCAGAATTAGTTGTAAAATCATGTAAATTAAAATTGCCTGCGGCTATGCAAGGAACAGATTCCTGCTCATAAGCAGCGAACTTGCCTAGCATCTCTTTTAAGAACAACTTTCTGTCACCAGATGTATTTATCCGTTGCTTGTACAAGGTGTTAGTGCTGCTCGCTGGAACATGGACCGCCAATATTTTGCATTCTTCACCCTTGATTTTTACTTTTACTTCAAGCCAGTCCTTTGTATAGAAGCCGAGATTATCATTAAATTCCACATTTATGATCTCATACTTAGATGCTATAAGGACTCTATTTCGCTCTGTTTTTTCGGGGTTTTCGGTATTAATTTTGCAATTGTAGCCATATTTTTCGAGTCCGTTTTTTAATATACTGTTGTAAGATAAATGATACGAGCTGAGTATCAAGATCTCGGGATTTATTTCTGTAATGCTATTTAATATCCCTTTAGTATCAAGGATGTTTGTATTGAAGTTTTTATAATCTTCATAGCAAGAAATATCCCATTCCATTATTTTCATGTTCATGTCTTTTTTTCTCCTTTTTTAAGTTAAAGTGTGTGTATTCTCCGGGTACAGCAAATATAAAAACTTGTGCACTAGCTCCGAAAAAGTTGGCAATGATGCATCATCGGAAGTAAACTACACTTTCATGAATCCTATTATATACTTCTAAAACTGTTTTGTCAAGTATTTTTAATAATTTTTCCTAATTTCAATGATTTTTCTTAAATTGTAGTATTACTCCGAAATTTATCTTATCACATCTAACAGAGCTTGTCAAGCCCATCACGAAATTTTTTTATAAAGGCTGACGTTGCTTGAAGAACGACCGATATAAACAACATTGTTATACTCACCGTTTGAAACATTTTTATTGAACAATCTGGCTATAGAGAGCTTAGTGGATTTATCAAGTGTATCCCAACGTTCATCGGTTAAAATCTGTGCAACGCTGAATTCGGTTTGTGCAGGATAGTTCTGAAGTTTCTCTGAAAATTCATTCCATACAAGCTCGAAGCTGTCTTTTTTTGGCATTACTCTATCTTTTACATATTTCGAGATAGTAACCCCTTTATCTGCGACGATTGCTTGTAATTGCTCATATTCAGCATCTGTCAAAACAAACTGAACTCTTTTTGCCATTGTTGATCCTCTCTTTCGGAGTATACATAAAATATAACCACAGTATAGCATTTCAGCCTGCCTGTGTCAATATTCCTGTCCATATCAATGATAGTCCGTAATTTTCCTTTTATTATTTATACTGCTTTTATCGGGTTAATTCAGAACGATCTCAACTTATCGGTCTATGGTTAAAATATGAAACAAAACGAACCGTTATAAACGAGAAAGCAGAAGCAATACAGCATGGCTCCCCCGAAAACACGGTTCTTTTAATCCCTAAAGCAGCTGCGATAATTATCACACCACCGAAACTTCGATCAGGATATTTCCCTTAGCGTCCTCATACCAGGTTTCCCACGCAAAATACTTGTCCCAGCAATCGCACTCGCTGAAATCCATATATTCAGCATTGAATTCCTCCGCTTCTTCCGCCGGCACAAGCCAGCCGCTGCAATCGCTTGCAATCAGCCCGTTCTTCACCTGCTCGTGACCCTCTTTGCAATCAAGGAAAAACACGCAACCTTTGGTTTCAGCAGCCTGCTGAACTTTTTCCATAAATTTCTCAAATCCGAGCGGCTCTCTCGTTCTGAGTCCCGTCATCATAACACACCTTGCCTTTATATCAAAATAGTGTAATAATTATACCACCGCTCTGCCCCCAAGTCACCCGTGATATACAAAGACTGAGAGCCGCCCACTGTCCGTGAGCGGCTCTTTGCGGTACTCTTACATCTGGAGCGATTCTATTACCGCACCTACTGCCTTTATCGCCTTGCCGGTCGCTTTCTTTACGTTCTGTGTCTTGTTTGAGGTCATAGCCTTCGTTGCGGCAAAAGCGATACCGCCTGCTACCATTGCAGTGGCGGCACATATCATATTATTGGAAGTTTTCTTGCTCATTTTCCATTATCCTTTCATATCCGCCGTTTTCGGCTCGTTAATATATTATGTTTCTATCTCAGAAATATTGCAAGATAAATTTTACAAGGGCAGTTTCCAATAAGACCGCTTTTTGCAGTAAAAAATGCCATTCATACGGCAAACGATCCATATATAAATTTTATATCTCGACAATTCGGAAATTTTATGTTAAAATATAACCGATGTGTAAACAGAAAGGACGATTTTTAATGTCACAGCATAAAATAATAGCGGCTATCCATGACCTCTCCGGCTATGGCAGATGTTCGCTTTCCGTTATATTACCCGTTATCTCTGCTATGGGGATACAGGTCTGTCCGGTGCCGACCGCCGTTATGTCAACTCACACCGGCGGCTTTACCGATATTGCTATGGATGATCTTACAGATCATATTTCAGCCTGCTATAACCATTATGAAAAACTGCATCTGAAATTTGATGCGATCTACAGCGGTTTTCTCTCATCTCCGAAACAGGTAGATTGTTGCCTTGAGTTTCTTCAGGGAAACCCCGATGCGCTGAAAGTAGTCGATCCCGTAATGGGCGATAACGGAAAGCCCTACAGCACCTACACACCCGAACTTATCCGCCGTATGAAGGAGCTTGTAGACGCCGCAGATGTGATCACGCCGAATCTTACCGAAACCTGTATGCTCCTCGGTGAAGAATGCCCGCCTGTAATGTCCGTTTCACAGGCGCGCTCCTGGCTTGCACGGCTCAGCGACAAGCCAAGAATAGTGGTAATCAAGGGCGTTCCGCTGATCGACGACGACGGTCAGAAACTCTCAAATGTAGGTTTTGATAAGGAAAGCGGAAGCTTCTGGCGCATAGACTGGGATCATATTCCGGTACACTACCCGGGCACAGGAGATATATTCACATCGGTACTTACCGCTTCTCTTCTCAAGGGTGAAAGCCTGCCTATAGCGCTGAACCGCGCCACCACATTCACTGAAATTGCTGTAAAGACAACCTACAGCTACGGCACAGAGCCGCGGCTTGGCGTACTGTTTGAGGACTGCCTGAGCTGGCTTATGACAAACACCGTACTCAGCGACTACAAAAAGCTGTGATACAACTATTTTACGATAATTTCAGTTTATCAACAACCGATTTGCGCATAGCAAAGCGGTTTTACTGTCATTGTAAAAAAATATGCAGAAAAATTAAAAAAATTGTCGGAAAAGGGTTGACACGCACCGAATTATGTGCTAAAATATTATCTGTTGTCACGACACAACAAAGCTGAAAAAAAGCAAGAGAGAAAAAAATTAAAAAAGTTTAAAAAAACTCTTGACAAGCGGTTTTGAATATGATATAATATAACACGTCGGTTGACAAAGAAACTAATAAAAACAAACAAGCTGGTGTAGCTCAGTTGGTAGAGCAGCTGATTTGTAATCAGCAGGTCGGGGGTTCGAGTCCGTCCACCAGCTCCAATTTTTTCTTTAACTTAATATGGGAGTGTTCCCGAGTGGCCAAAGGGGGCAGACTGTAAATCTGTTGCGTTTCGCTTCGGTGGTCCGAATCCACCCGCTCCCACCAAACCCGTAAGATTTTCTTATGGGTTTATTTTTTGTCTTATAGATAAATTTATCCCCCTTGCCTTTCATCGCAGGCAAGGGGGAATCGTAGAAATCATTCTTCAAGATATTTCAGAAAATCATCAAAAATCGCTCTGTAGCCCTGCTCGTTTATATGCAGACCCTCTATTGTATACTCAGCTTTCAGTCTTCCCTGCTCATCCTTAAGACCGTCATTTATATCAATGTAGTGCTGACTGTGCTTTTCCGCAAGCTGTTTTACAAGTGCGTTTGCCGTGTAATCTTTTCGTTTGTACGGATTTTCAGACACTCTTTCATATTCTCAGCGGCAGCTTCATAGTTTACAGGATAATATGCCATAAGGTAAATTTCTGTTTTCGGCAATCGTTGTTCTATCGAGCTTATAATGCTGTCATAGTGTTCCATTATGCGCTCCATAGGTATTCTTGAATCGCTGAGATCGTTTGTACCTATATTTATAAACACCCTTCTCGGCTCAAGCTCGAACACACAGGTATCAAGCACCTGCATAAGTTCGTCCGTGATATATCCGCCTATAGCATGATTATACACCGTGATATCAATACCTCGTTCGCTGAGGAATCTGTTCACAGGAAACATCTCCATAAGAGAAGATCCCGTCAGTACGATCTGCCCTTTTACAGCTTTCTTATTTTCTTCTTTAAAATGTTCAAGCTTCATTTCTTTATCTGTCATTGTATTTTCCTCCCTGACGTTTATATTACATATATAATATCACGGTTAAGCTATGCCGTCAACCGTTCTTGAAAAACTTTTGCCGATATGTTATACTTAATAAATACGGCAAAATCATTAAAACGTTTAAACTGCCTTAACACTCCGGTTATAGAATAATTGTCAAAATGTACAGAAAGGAACGATCAATGGCTGACAATAACGATAAAGATATGCGTGAACTGCTGAAACTGAAGCAGGGACTTATCGATGAAAAAGACAGCAGTATCCGTGAAACCGGCTATGACGTAAGAATGGCGCAGACGGCGGGAGAAAAGACAAAGAATTTTCTCTGGTATCATAAGGCTATGATCGCGGGCGGTATCGCTCTTATTATATTGGCTGTAATAATATATCTTGTCTTTTTTGTCAAGAAGAAACCGGACATCACGATATACAGCGTCGGTAACTATGCGATGTCTGTCCGCACAAACTTTGAAAATATGATGGCACAGTACACCCCCGACTTTGACGGTAACGGCGAACGTAATATTACCATAGAGCAGGCAGTGCCTGATAAATTTTTAGGCGATACCGAACTTTTCAACGAGGTTGAAAACGGAAACTGTCAGATATTCATCGGTCCTGAAGATGAAATGAACAGTATATACGACAGCTATTCATCCGTATCGGACAAACCGGTTTTCGCCGACCTCGGCGAGATAACAGGTGAAAGCGGTTATATGATTGATATCCGTAATACTGCATACGGAAAAAGGATGCAGCTGTTTTCAACGGCTATCTATGTTGCGGTACGCCGCACCGATGACGAAAGTCAGGAACACGCAATGGAATTTGTGAAAAATCTTCACGACGGAATTTTCTATCAGCAAAGCAATTAAAGAAAGGCGGCTTTATGTCAAAAGAAAGCGATGAAAAAAGAGAGCTTCTAAAGCTTAAGCAAGGAATTATAGAAGAAAGCGACATAATTGAACAGGACGTTCACGAACAGCCTGAAGAACAGACAACTGTCAAAAAGATAGACAATTTCTTTTATCGCAATAAGTGGTTTGTTGTGGTCGGCGTATTCTTTGCCGCTCTTGTGGCATTCTTTACTTATCAGATAATCACCAGAGAAGACCCTGATCTTACTGTAATGCTTGTAATATCCGATACAGATAAAGCACCCGGACTGTATCAGAAAGTAAACGATATTGAGCTTGCGCTTGAGCAGTACTGCCCCGACTACGATAACAACGGTTATGTTCACGTTGCGGTATATTTCATTGATCTTACAAAGGGTTCTGACAGCCAGTATGTACAGTCAAACACCGCTAAGTTCTATGGAGAGATACAGCGCGGTGTAGCAGAATTGTATATCTGCGATGAAGATATTTTCACTACCGAAAAAGCACCGGAAGAATATGACCCGTCGCAGGACTATATAGATACAGACGTTTCATACGAAACAATGTTCGCCGACATTGGCGAGGCGCTCAATATGAGCGAATACAACGGAAAGCTCAGGATACCTCTGCGCAGCACAGAGTTTGCCAAAGACGCAAAGTGGGAAAGTTCCTGTCCCGATACACTTGCTTTTTCTGTACGTCTTGAAAAAGAAGGTATGATAAGCTACAAGAATTCAGCTGAATATCAGAAACGTGCAAAAGAAGTGCTTGCCAACATAGTTACCGATAATAAAATAAATCAGGCTTCCGACAGCACGTCAGAATAAAGGAGCATACAATGGATTATTATTCAAAATCTGAAAGACAACCGTTATGGAAGTTACTTTTATCCGGTTTTCTGTTTATGGTTTTCGGAAATTTACTTTGCACGATTGTCACTATTTCAACAGCGCCGTTCATGAACTTTGATTTCTTCAAGGTTATAGTATTTATACTCACACTGTGCATTTTCTACTCTCTTATGTTCACGGCAGGCTACCGCGACGGCGACAGAGAACAGAAATATGTAAGACTTCATAAAGCAGAACCGCCCAAGGAAAACAAATGGGTTCTTATAGGCGTGATACTTATGCTGATAATGTTTGTTCCGTCCGTTATACTGCTTCTTGACAAGCTGTGCGGCTGGTACTTTGATATGACATTTTTGCACAGGATAATTGACGGTCTTGTCTATCCGCTGTCGCTTATGCTTGTTCCCGAAAATACTATTGATTCAACCGGTGTATTCGTACCGTTCATATATATGCTGTGCTATGCAGGAATACCGATTGCAACTCATCTTGGGTATTATTTCGGATATACGCAGAAGTTCAACAAGGACGATATCATGTATCAGTAACGATACGGGAGATATAGAAAAACCGCTGTTCGTTTATGCGAACAGCGGTTTTTTTACTACTCTGTTATTCAGTGATGACAACCATGCTCGCCGCAGGTATGCGCCGTACCGTGATCGTGTTCACCGTCATGGTGCGAGCAATGAACCTCCGGATTGAAATCAAGCGTACCGCAAAGCAGAGCTTTTACCGCCTCGTCCGCACTGCCCGTAACACCGCCGTACAACTTTATGCCGGCGCTTGCAAGTGCATTTTTTGCACCCTCGCCTATTCCTCCGCAGATAAGCGTGTCGACATTGTTCAGTTTCAGAAAACCTGCAAGCGCACCGTGTCCGTTACCAAGCGGCGGGATTATGCTTTCGCTTTTAATTTCGTTATTTTCCGTTTCATACACCTTGAAAGCTTCGGTGTGTCCGAAATGCTGAAAAACCTGTCCGTTCTCATAAGTTACTGCTATTTTCATCTGTTCCTCTTTTCTGCCGTAAAGCTGTTTGTACGATATTTTTCAATGATTGTGGTCACATTTTCTGCACTGTATCATTGACGTATCGTTTTCATTTTTATAGTATGCTCCCGCCCATATGCATATGCTCTGTAACATCGGGACTACCGAAAGTCCCCTTTTGGTAAGCGAATATTCTACCCTCGGCGGTATTTCGTCATATGATTTTTCTGCTGACGAGTTCGTTTTCAGTAAGCGGTTTTAAAGCCGCGGCAAGCACACAGATAATGCGGGAGTTCCATTTACCTCCGAAAACATCAAGTCCATATTCAAGCGGACAGCGTATATCCGGTCTGTACATATGCTCACCCCGTTTTCTGTAACTATTATACCGCTTTTGATATGACAGTGCAAGTTACTATGTAATTTAATAGTAAAAAACCGGACGTTTTTATCAGCGCCCGGTTGTTGATATTCATTTTGCCGCAAAAGCGTTTATGCCTCTTTTAAGCCTTTCAAGTCCGTCTTCAAGCACCGAATGCGGGCAAGCGATATTAAGCCTTAAGAACAGATTTCCGTTACCTCTGTATGCTGTTCCTGCGGAAAGATAAAGTCCTGTTTCTTTTCTTATAAATGAAGCAAGCTCCTTGCTGTTATCGGTTACTGCCGATACATCAAGCCACATAAGGTATGTAGCGTCACTGTGCAACGCTTTCACATTCGGAATGTTCTCATCGAGAAAGCGATACACCGTCTTTTTGCTTTCAGAAAGATATTCATTAAGACTGTCAAGCCATTCTCCGCCGTCCGTCAGCGCCGCAATTGCCGCCGTAACCGAAAAAACATTCGGTTCGGCGCATTCATCTGTGTTTATCGCTCTCCATACTTTATGGCGAAGCCTTGGCGACGGAACGCTGATTGCCGCTGTCTGAAGCCCTGCTATATTAAACGCTTTGGTCGGAGAGATAAGCGTAATACTGTTGTCCCTGCAATCGTCATTTATGCTTGCAAACGGAACGTACTGCTTTCCGGGCTCGGTTATGTCGCAATGTATTTCATCGGATATAACCGTAACGCCGTGTTTTTTGCACAGTACACCGACCTTTTCAAGCTCTTCCCTGCTCCATATTCTGCCCGCAGGATTTTGCGGATTGCAAAGTATCATAAGCGTTGTCTGAGGGTCGGCAAGCTTCTGTTCAAGGTCGTCATAATCCATACGGTAAGCATTATTCCCGTATATCAGTCGGTTTTCAAGCACTTGTCTGCCGTTGTTCTCAATACAGTTGCAGAAAATATTGTATACCGGTGTCTGTATCACTACCTTCTCGGCAGGTGTAGTTATTTTGCGGACTATCGATGATATAGCAGGAATCACACCTGTGCAGAACATCAGTCCGTCTTTATGGAGTTCTGTTCCGTGACGGTTTTTCCACCATGAAATATACGCATTGTACCACTCATCGGGAATAATCGTGTAACCGAATATACCGTGTTTTGCTCTGCGCTCTATTGACGAAGTGATGCACGGAGCGGTTTCAAAATCCATATCCGCAACCCACATCGGAAGTTCACCGTCTTTGATATCCCACTTGAGTGAATATGTACCTGAGCGGTCGCTCACTTTATCAAAATCAAATTTCATAACAAAATCCTTTCATATTACCGTATTAACAGACATTTTTGCCCATATTGTAAGCTTCATCAAGTGCAGAATGTCCCGTTATAGATGCAGGAGCGTCAACGCCTCCTGCAAATACCACGCCTGCAAGGTTCGCCTTTTCAAAGCAGTCTACCCAACCCTCTACTGCTTTTACTGCACCTTCATTGGTATAAGGCTCATCCTCAGCCGCAGTGCTCAGAAGATAAACATCCCTGAACTTATATTCTCTCGAAAACAGTGAATTTGCCCTGTCAATAAGCGTTTTCATCTGACCGCTTACGCTGTAGTAATAAACAGGAGTTGCCCAGACGATAACATCTGCGCCAAGCATTTTCTCGGTTATTTCGTTTGCGTCGTCATCGGTTATAACGCAGTGTCCGATATTCTGACAAGCCATACAGCCTTTGCAGAATGTGATTTTCTTATCGGTAAGACAGACCTTTTCCACGCTGTTACCGCCGTCCTCTGCACCCTTTATGAAGCTGTCGGCTAAAATATCCGAGTTGCTGTTCTTTCTGAGTGATGTTGATATTACAAGTACTTTTTTGCTCATTTTGATCTTCCTTTCCTGAAATGCGCTTATGCACACCCTTTTGAACCTTTACCGCCGCAGTTATCACGGCATATTATCGTTGTTTTTGAAGGATCTACCTTGTCGGGTTCTATTGTAAGTTCTCCTATCGAATCTGCGGTAATTCTGCCCTGAGAAGGATTGAGCACGCTGTCTACACTGCCTGTGATATCGGCATTTACTGACGAATACTCAAATGCAAGCGTTGTATTGAGCAGTTTGCAGTTTTTCAGCGTTAAATGCTCAATGTAGCAAAGTCCCTGCAAGCTTTCGATCGTACAGTCGATAAGCGTCAGATCTTCCGCATTCCAGCCGAGATATTCTCCGGAAATGAATGAATTTCTGACAGTTATATTCCTGCTGTTCCAGAATGCGTCCTTGCTGAGAAGTTTTGAATTGCTGATCGTTACATTTTCCGCACCGTCAAAGCAATAGTTTCCGTACAGCGTAAGTCCGTCTATGCGCATATCCTTACAGTTCATCGCAAAGTAATCGCCTTTTGCCAAAACCTTGTCAATCTCTACATTATTGCAGTTCCAGAGCGTTTCTGCGGCATTTGCAAAAGATACGTTTTCAAGCATCAGTCCGTTACAGCGGCGGAAGTTCTTCGGAGCTTCGATAAGGCAGTCGCTGACTTTTATATCATCGGTGTACCACACGCCTGCCCTCGCATTTTCAAACCACGTTGTATTATTTACAGCGATATGTTTTGAATACCACAACGGGTACTTCCAGCGGAACATACAACCGTCAAGCTCTATATTGCTACACTCTTTGAGCGGCGATTCGCCGTCGGCAAATATCAAATCCTTTATCGACAGGTCACACAAGCCGAACAGTGCACGCTCACCGGTAAAATATCCGCGTTCAATATTTTTCATATCGGCACCTCTTTTCTTTCTGTCCTGTCTGTATTGTATCACATGGAGTTCACTCCAAGTCAAGTGGGATTTAAGAAAAAAGTCGGAATATCTCCGAAATTTCTACTCCAAACCGCTTAAAAACGTAAAAATTCAGCTTGACAAACCCCGCTCTTTGTGCTACAATAATTATCCAAACAAACGGGGCCGTAAAGGTTTCGACGGGGATTGTGAACCCGGCTAAGCACGCAGAGATCGCCTTATCTCTTTAAACGGGGCATTTTTAAAATTAAACGCAGACAATAGATCTGAATTAGTAGCTGCCTAAGTGCGCTACCGTCCTTGTAGAGAGCGCTGTGGCTCTATAAAGGGCGTCGACTAACAGCCAATGTTTTCGGTGAGAGTCCTGTAACCGTCAACACATCAAAGGACTACCGGACTTCTATCCTGTGAGCCGGAGAGGAGAAAGGGAATTTCAAAAGACTTCACTAAGCGTGTAGAAAGGTTGGCGGATCGGTTTTCGGACAGGAGTTCGATTCTCCTCGGCTCCACCATTTTTTCCACGCTCATATATATGGGTGTGGAATTTTTTGTTTACGGTAGTACAAAACGCATAAAAATTATCCCACATTTTCCGCACCCGACAGCACTGCCCTGACACCGCCGTAATTATAATATAATCACCTTTGACTTTTAAATCCCGATATGCTATACTGAACTTGATAACCGGAATTATTCCGGCTAAAGATTTAACGGCAGATAATATGTATTTTCACGCATCAAGGAGAAAGTAATAAATGAAACTTTTATTCAAGCAAAGATTATTCTCATGGTTTGACAGCTACGACATTTATGATGAAGCCGGAAATACTGCGTTCGTTGTAAAAGGTGAGCTTGCATGGGGACACCTGCTCCGTATTTATAACTCCTGCGGAAAAGAGGTCGGATACATTAAGGAAAAGGTGCTTACCTGGCTTCCGAAGTTTGAGATGTATGTCGACTCTCGTTATGTCGGCTGCATCAGCAAAGAGTTTACATTCATAAGACCCAGATTCAATATCGATTATAACGGCTGGAATATAGACGGCGACTGGCTTGAGTGGGATTATAACATCCGTGACTGTACCGGTCGTTACATAGCTTGTGTATCCAAAGAAATCTGGAACTGGACAGACACCTATGTGCTTGACGTACAAAACCCACAGGACGCATTGTACGTTTTGATGCTGGTTCTTGCCATTGATGCGGAAAAATGTTCAAGAAACGACTGAATTTAATACGAATAATCACAATTACCGAATTTATTTCAGTGAAAAACGGCTTTTATCACCTCCGTAAACGAGCTGAAATCAGTCAATGCAGTATTAGCAGATTCGACTGTCAAAGCCCCGATTTGTTCGCAAATCGGGGCTTTTTCTTTTACCTACAGCCGAAATTCCGCACAGTGAAGCCATTTGGTTAGTATAGAATAACCATTTTTTTCTTGACTACACTTTCCTGCCGTGCTATACTTATATCAAATGATTAGCTATATCTAACAGCTGTATTATTTTTACATCTTACGACATCAACATTGCCTTGAAGATTTTAAATACCTGTCGTTTTTGCGACAGGTCATATTTAAGCCTGCAAAACCGCATTTTCCGACATAATATGTTATTTTTTAAGAAAATGCAATATGCAGACACATTAACATATAATTTCTGTCACGGAGGACTTGTCACAATGACAATGGACGAATTAAAACCGGGAGAAAGCGCCTATATTGAAACGGTCGGAGGCACCGGTGCTTTACGGCATCATCTGCTTGATATGGGGCTTACACCCGATGCTGAAATAACCTTGCAGAAGGTTGCGCCTATGGGCGACCCGGTGCAGTTTGAGGTGCGTGGTTATGAGCTTACGCTACGACTTGAGGAAGCACGCAAGGTAACAGTAAAGAATGTACATAAAAAAGATAACACGCATAAAGCCGCAGGCACAAGACGCAGCGACACTCCGCACCCCGGTGTCGGTGAGCTCGCCCAGTACGAAAAGCTGAAACTGAAACACGGGGTTGTGCTTGCAAAAGGCGCGCCGCTTACTTTTGCTCTTGCGGGAAATCAGAACTGCGGTAAGACAACTTTGTTCAATCAGCTTACAGGCTCAAACCAGCACGTCGGCAACTTTCCCGGAGTAACAGTCGACCGCAAGGACGGAACTATCAGAAATCACCCCGAGGCGACAGTTACGGATCTTCCCGGTATATATTCCCTGTCACCGTATTCGAGCGAAGAGATAGTGACCCGTGACTTTCTTCTTAACAATAATCTCAGCGGTATTATCAATATAGTTGACGCATCGAATATCGAACGTAACCTTTATCTTACCATGCAGCTGATGGAACTCGGTATTCCTATGGTACTTGCCCTCAACATGATGGACGAGGTAAAAGCAAACGGCGGTTCTGTCCATGTAAACGACCTTGAACGTATACTCGGTATACCCGTAGTGCCGATATCGGCGGTTAAGAATGAGGGTATCGATGAGCTTATCGACCACGCAATACATATCGCAAGGTATGGTGAAAAGCCTGCCCGCATGGACTTCTGCGCTGACAGTGATGTCCCTGACGATCCTATCGCCGCAGTACACCGCTGTATTCATTCTGCGGCAACGCTTCTTGAACCCGAAATCAAGGCGGCAGGACTTCCCGTTAGATTTGCCACAACAAAACTTGTTGAAAACGATGAGCTGATAAAGGAAAAAATCACGATCCCGGAAGAAAAGCATGACGCTTTCGACCACCTTGTTTCCATAATGCAACAGGAAACGGGCATGGACAGAGAGGCGGCACTTGCAAATATGCGTTTCACGTTCCTTGAAAAGCTGTGCCGTGAAACCGTAGTACGTCCGCACGAAAGCCGGGAGCATAAACGCAGTATGGCAATAGACCGCCTGCTGACAGGCAAATATACCGCTGTCCCCTGCTTTTTAGGCATAATCGCTCTGGTTTTCTTCCTGACTTTCTCTGTTATAGGCGCAGCGCTGTCAGACCTTATGCAGATAGGCATAGATTATCTTACCGGGCTTATCGACAGTGGGCTTACCTATCTTGAAATAAATCCCGTTGTACACTCGCTTGTAGTGGACGGAATATGTGCCGGCGTCGGCAGTGTACTGAGCTTCCTGCCTACTATAGTAACGCTGTTCTTCTTCCTGTCTATTCTTGAAGATACGGGCTATATGGCACGAGTTGCGTTTGTAATGGACAGGCCGCTCAGAAAGCTCGGTCTTTCGGGCAGGAGCTTTGTTCCTATGCTGATGGGATTCGGCTGTTCAGTACCAGCAATAATGGCTACAAGAACATTATCGAGTGAACGTGACCGCAAAATGACAATACTTCTCACCCCGTTCATGAGCTGTTCGGCAAAGATACTCATATATACAACCATTGCGGGTGCGTTCTTTGAACCGCAGTACCGCTGGCTTGTACTTGTAGGACTGTATCTGTTCGGAATAATCTGCGGTATTCTCTATTCGCTTATACTCAAAGTAACCGTATTTCACGGTGAACCCGTACCGTTTGTAATGGAACTGCCAAACTATCGTCTGCCCGGAGCAAAAAGCGTCTGTCAGCTGATATGGGAAAAAGCAAAGGACTTTATACAAAAAGCGTTTACCGTGATCTTTGCCGCCTCTATCGTTATATGGTTTTTACAAACGTTTGACATCAGACTCAATGTTGCTGACAGCACCGAAAACAGCCTGCTTGCAATGCTCGGAAGTCTGTTCGCCCCGATATTCGCGCCGCTCGGATTCGGCGACTGGAGAACGTCTACTGCACTCATCACAGGTCTTACCGCAAAGGAAAGCGTTGTTTCCACCCTTACTCTTCTGCTCGGCGGAGATGTTTCGCAGATACAGACGCTTTTCACACCGTTCACGGCTATCGTGTTCCTTGTGTTCACACTGCTTTATACTCCGTGCGTTGCCGCTATCGCAACGGTAAGACGCGAACTTGGAAGTGTACGTTCTGCCATCGCAACAGTACTTATACAGTGTGGTATCGCCTGGGTAATGGCATTCCTTGTCCGCTGTGTCGGAATGATTTTCGGTGTTGCATAAGGTAAAATTATGGATGAGATGAATATACCGAGCATTATTCTGCTTGCGCTGATAGTAATCGCTCTCGTGCTTGTGATCTTACATATTATAAGAAACGGCGGTTGCTCCGGCAACTGTCCGGCGTGTAAGGGCTGCAACAATTGCAGAAAAAGAAAAAAGTAAAACATATACCGAAAGGCAGAGCCGCAGCTCTGCCTTTCGTATTTCTATCCGGTTATTCTTTAATAAAACTGTAACCGTTATCGGTCTTTTCGACCTTAAAAAGCCTTAACACCAACTGATATTGTTGTGGATAGCAATCAAGCAAATTTATCTGTACAGCCGCAACATTGAGCGTCAGCTCATTCATATCATACATTCCGTACACTTTCGGAAGATATTGATGCATTCGATCGTCAAAATATGCCCTGTTTTCTTCAAACAATCTCTCAAGTTTGCTGTTTATTGTATCATCGGTACAGAATATGTTGTTTTCGTCAAGAGTTGATATGATTTCACGGTACTCCTCATCGCTCAGTTCTGTGTTTGTAATTTCGTTGTATGTCTGTTCATCACAATAAAGAGCGTTGAAATCATCGTTTTTTTCTAAATACATTTTCTTGTCAAGCCGCTCAGATGACATTGCAACATAAGGTTCAAGCTCATCTGTAACCAGTCCGCAGGTCGTTATCGGTCTTTCTTTTGTCACACTGCATCTCAGTCCGTTTTCGGTATTGATGAAAACGTAATAGTCAAGCGAAAAACTGTAGCTTACCGAATCAATCATCTCCGGAACAGCGACAAAGCAATATATCACACTCGGATCAACATTATCATATATAAGCAGATACTGACCGAGTTCAACACTGTGAGGAGGTTTACCTTTTTCACCGAGCCCATGATCTTTCGATATACAGAGTTTGCCGTCAACTTCCGCATAATAATACGGTATAAAAGACTTGAAATCATCATAATCAAAGCCTGTGTACAGTTCGCTTGCCGCATTATAAAAGCCTTTCATATCCGAAAAGCCGAAAAATTCCGGATCAGCCTCGAAATATTCACCGTTTATCAGATTTTCCCGCGTGAATTTCTCTATATCTTCAGATGTTGAAAGATCCTTTGCGCCCTTAATCGCATAATATCCCGAACCGAAATCCACGATATTATCAAACAACCACTGTCTTTGGACCCTGTCGATAATTTCGTTGCCTATCGCTTCATCGGTACATAATTTAAAATCGTCAAAACCGTTTATAAAATCAAACTTTACCGTGCTATACTCATAATGATACGGTCCGTATTGCTTGCCTATTTCCGCCCAGAATTCCTTGTCGTTACGCACCTGCGCTTTTAAGGTATTTATATCGGGATATATCGTATTATTATCGTTTGCGGAACTGTTGTCGGCGTGTGATGTATTTCCGTCCGCCTTGCTTCCCACGTCCGAAACATCGAATTTGTTGTCATTCACTCTGCTTGCGGAAGTATCGTCAGTGCTGACAGCACCCGATGAACTGCCACTGACAGTGTAATCAATACCGTTGCCTTTTGTTACAAAGTGTACGCCGACTGCCGTCGTTCCGACAACCAATACTGCCGCAGCCGCTATCGATGTATAACGAATAACCTGATGTCTGAAATCCGTATTTACCTTACTGCTTTCTTCTATACGTCTGAAAATATCTTTTTTCTGCTTTTCCGTAGGATCGATTTTCTCAAATTCGTTTCTGATACTCATACTATACTCCTTTCCGAGCTTAAATGCTCTTTTAACTGCTCTCTCGCTTTCTGCAGCCGTGAACGCACCGCCGATGCGCTGATATGAAGCATACTGCCGATTTCGCTGCTGTTATAGCCGTCGCAATAGAACAGATACACAGGTATCTTAAGTTCATCGGGGAGCTTTGACAGTTCGACCATCACATCGCTTACAACAGGTGTGTCGTCAAAACCTTTATTATGTCCGTTCAGCTCTGTACGCTTGTTTATCGTCCTGAGCATATTCTTGCAGACATTTGAACAAACCCTTATAAGCCACGCCTTTTCATGCTCGGTGCTTTCAAAGTGTTTTTGCTTTTCGATAAGTTTCATAAAAGTATTATGTACTGCGTCCTCTGTATCGTGAACATTTCTGAGGTACATAAAGCACACTCTGTACACTGTGACAAAGTGCCGCTCATATATTTCTCTTATATTTTCAGAAGAATAATCCGACATAAAACCTTCCCCCGTTTCTTTTTCCGGTCGAAAATGTACATCTTCATACATAATACACGCCGGCAGACGCAACTGTCCATAGTTTTCTTTAAAAATATAAAATTTTTTATACAATATCGAGCAACTTAGGCGACAGATGAAAAAAGAGACGGTGTTTTTGTAACAAATGACGAAAAAGCGTCTGTTATATTGCCTTTTTTGTTCGATAGTGATATAATTAATATTACTATAAATATGTATCCTACGAAGCGGGTGCAGAATCGAGGTTCATTTATGAAATCCATAAGCAAGAAAATGACACTGTTTACGGTTTTGCTGGTGGTCATTTCACTTCTGGTAGCGACGATTGCATCGGTGGCTATCATCTATACCACTACAAAATCACTCACTGAGCAGACGCTCACAGAAACGGCTATAGTTGCGGCCGACAGAGTTTCATGGGAACTCAAGGCAATACAGAATGTTGCTATACAGGCGGGCTGCAACCCCAAACTGTCATCGGTAATTTATACAAATACGCAGAAACAAAGAGAAGTCGATACAATAGCGGCAAACTTCGGACTTAACAGAGGTGCGTCGATCGACTTTGAAGGTCATGGCTCCAACGGTGTTGAATATGCCGACCGTGCTTACTACAAAGCCGCTATGGAGGGCAAGACTACTATCACAGAGCCTATAATAGGCAGATCCAACGGTAAGCTCAGCGTTATCATAGCCGCTCCTATCTGGAATAACGGCGAGCTGAACACTACAGTTGTCGGCTGTGTATACTTTGTTCCCGACGAAGAATTCCTCAACGATATCGTCCGCACACTGAAGATCAACGAAAACGGTGCGGCATATATCATAGATAAAAACGGTAATACCATTGCCGACTTTGATATGCAGCTTGTAAAGGACGGCGAGAATATACAGAAAATTGCTGAAGAAGACACAAGCTATACAGCACTTGCACAGGCGCACGAGAGAATGGAAGCCGGTGAAACAGGCTTTGCAGAATACACATCGGGCGGTATATCAAAATATGTCGGCTATGCTCCTATTTCAGGTACAAACGGCTGGTCAATCGCGGTAACAGCTCACAGCGAAGACTATATGGTCCACTGCTTCAGAGGACTTATCATACTTGCAATAATATGTGCGGCATCTGCCATAGCAGGCGGCATGATTGCAGGCATTATCAGCCGCAAGATCGGCAAGCCCATTAGACTTTGCGCAGAGCGTATCGAAAAGCTCTCCGAGGGTGATCTTACAAGCCCTGTACCTATGGTTAAATCACACGATGAAGTCAAGATACTCGCAAAGTCTGCCGCAAAGGTAGTAAATGAACAAAATGCTATGATCAGCGATATCGGCAATATCCTGAGCAATATGGCTCATGGCAACTTTGATGTGCACAGTAAAGATGCCGATAATACATACCGAGGCGATTACAAGGTACTTATTGAATCTGTAAGAGATATCAACAAAAAGCTCAATGATACTTTAAGCCAGATAAGCATCGCAGGCGATCAGGTATCCAGCGGTTCACAGCAGGTATCTGCAGGCGCTCAGTCACTCGCTCAGGGTGCTACCGAACAGGCGGCATCTGTAGAAGAGCTTGCCGCTACTATCCACAATATCAATGCTCATATTGAGGCTACAACGGAAGATTGCCAGAAAGGCAGACAGCTTGTTGACGAAACAGCCGAGTATATAGGTGCGGCAAACGAAAAGATGAACAGCCTTACAAGTGCTATGCAGGATATCAGCGATGCTTCGGCAGAGATAGGCAAGATTATCCAGACTATCGAGGATATTGCGTTCCAGACAAATATTCTTGCACTCAACGCCGCAGTTGAAGCCGCAAGAGTAGGTGAAGCCGGCAAGGGATTTGCCGTAGTTGCCGACGAAGTAAGAAACCTTGCAGGTAAATCTGCCGATGCGGCTCATGATACGACTGTTCTTATCGAACGCGCAATTGCCGCTGTTGAAAACGGTAACAATATCACAAATGAAACCGCTCAGGCTGTATCAGAGGTTGAAGCAAGATCGGGCGGTGTCAGCGATATAGTAAACAAGATTGCAGGTGCAAGCCTTGAACAGACGGATATGGTAAAGCAGGTCAATATAGGCGTAGAACAGATTTCAAATGTTGTACAGACAAACTCAGCTACAGCTGAAGAAAGTGCTGCCGCTTCAGAAGAACTTTCAGCCCAGGCTCAGACTCTTCAGAAGCTTGTAAGCCGCTTTACTTTCAGACAAGAATAAACAAAAATATAACGGATAACCAAGAAATCCCCGCACAGAAAACACTGCGCGGGGATTTCAGTTTGCACAAACAGCCTGCTTATAAATTTAGCTTCTGATTTATTGTCCCTATTCTCTTTTTGACGGTCTGAAGGCTTTGCAATTTTGCAACTGTGATCATTGTTAATCGGCGCATCGTGCAACGACACAGACAGCAGGTTTTATGCACAGCGAATATCTGCAAAACAAACAACATTTGATGGCATATTTCCGGCAAAGATAATTGCCTTTTCAGCAGACCGCAACAAAAAACCACGGCACTGAAACCGTGGCGTGTTATATAATTACCTTGCTTATTTTATATACGGGAGCATGATTTTCTTAAGCTCGTCAATAGTTTCTTTCTTCTGATTCGTGCTGTAGCTTGTATCGGAAGAAAACAGCAGGTCCACAATCGCTTTTACCAGATCGGTTGAGCTTATGTTATCGATTGTAAGCACCGGAGCCGCATTCTTATCTATCATTTCGGTTCTGAAAAGAGAATGGTTGTAAACCATATCGTCAATTATCTTCTCTTCATTTTTCTCTTTTTTGAGTTCTGTGTTCAGTCTGAGCAGTTCCCTGCTGAAAGCGGACATAGTTCTTGCAGGCGAAGAAAGCTCCGTTTCCGATGTAAGGACAAGCGTTACGCTGGATTCGTTGATTGCGTAAACACTGAATTTCTTACCGTCTTTTCTGAATGTGATACCTGCATTGCACTTATCGACCGCAGTGCTGAAAATATGGTATTGCTTTTCTATCTCAGCCAGATTAATATTACAACTGCGATTTGCAGGAAATGATTTAAACATATACGTTGTCATAACAATATCCCTCTCTTGTTCCGACGCTGATTTTATTCTAATTATAACGTTTTTTTGGGTTTATGTCAATTAATAATATTTTTATGCTATTCATAAAAATTCCGATTGACATTTGAACGCTATTGTGCTATAATCCAGTTAAAGTGTTGTGCATGTAGCGTGTCATAATCATTCTATTTTAAATGGAGGTTAACTACTATGTATAAAGAAGAGGCAATAGAACTCTTCACCGAGTATTTCGAGGATTTCAATGTCCGCTACAGATGGATCCCCACACCGGCAGACGTAAATTACGAAGAACTTTCTTTTGTTACAAACGGTATGAAAAATAGTCCGGGCGAGTTCGATGAAACGACTATCGACTTTGGTACAAGCAGTATATCGGCTCGGTCCTACTACAACATAATGGGGGAAATAATTGTCTCATTAAATCCCGAGCGGTTTTCTGATTTGCTCCGCCTAATAAACTTCATAAATCAAGAAATAGACCATTTAACTGCAAAATCATATATCAACGGTTTCGAAGAAGAACCTCAGGAAGCAATATTTTCTCCGGTCATGGCAGTTGACGACAATTTCAACATAAAATACTCACTCCTAGTAATGAATCATACGCTGGAACACTTCCCCACTGAAACGATTCAGATGATCGTCAGACTCATTCCGCTGTATCTGGACGCCCTGGCTCCGGCTATATTCAGTGTCATTACCGGTAAAATGAGCCTAAAGGAAGCAATGAAAAAAGTAGAGCAGGTAAATAAACGAGGTATATGCGTATATGACGCACCACCGACCGACAAGGAGAACGATGAGGAGGACGATGAATGATAAAAGTAGATGATGAATTTAATGGAACTGACAGAGAGACTGGTACCGAGCCGTTACATAAGAGATCAACTCAGTAAATACGGCTATCAGCTAAGCGATTTAAATAAAGCGACTATGCTATGGAACGCCGATACGCTTATGCTTTCCTATAGTGAAAATCTGTCGGAATTAAAGAAGCTTTGCGAAAGTACAAATGACGACCTTCTGAAAAAGCAGATAGGACAGAGATTGGACTATGAAAGCAAAAAGCTTGAACGCATCAAAGACGATTTTTCAGGTCAATTTATATATGTTTTTGAAGAAGATGAATTCATAATGTTCACGGGTTATTTTACTGATTATGAAACAGCCCTGTGCCATGCGAATAAGTGTATATCAAAGCGCCATGCTCCTTGTACGATATATAAGAAAAAGCTTGTAAACCGCAACGATGCATCAGCTGTAAATGCCCGGTTGCAATTTCACGGTAAACCCTTAAAGCTGACTGATATCAACTGAATCAAGCAGAAATGACCTACGTTTTAAATAACGGGGGTCATTTTTATATACCGCCGATAAGCAAAACGTGTACCGGTTTCCGGCTTGATTATGCCGTTTGTCGCTTCACAGTTATCTGTTACGCTTCCGACAAGAGCAATGTAATCGTTGTAAATAAATAGCTTTTAGCTTATCCGTGCAGATGCTGTCATAGGCGCGGTTAAAAATATGGACGTTCTCGGTAATGTAGGGTAAAATAATGCACAGCATATGCACAAACGCTCTACTATAGCGCATATGTACCAAAAAACGTACACATATATCTATAAAACTTGCGTAAGCCTATCAAAAATGTTACAATTATAAAAGTACTGATATGTAAATATGAATGGAGATCAATTTATGAAACTGATTCACTTATCCGACCTGCATCTCGGAAAACGAGTATACGAATATTCAATGACAGAAGATCAGGAATACATTCTCCGTCAGATAATCGGAATTATCGACAGCGAAAAGCCCGACGGCGTAATAATAGCAGGAGATATCTATGATAAATCCGTACCTCCGGCAGAAGCCGTCACGCTGTTTGACAATTTTCTGAGCGAACTGTGCAGCCGCAAGATAAAAGTTTTCTGCATAAGCGGTAACCATGATTCCCCCGAAAGAATAGCGTTCGGCTCAAAAATAATGGACGGCAGCGGAATATATATGTCGCCGGTTTATAACGGTGAGGTTCTACCCATATCTGTGCAGGACGATTACGGAGAGGTAAATATTTATATGCTGCCTTTTCTCAAGCCTGTTCATGTACGGCACATATTCGATGACGATAAAATAGTAACATATAACGACGCAGTTTTCCGTGCAGTAAAAGAAATGAATATTGATACGGATAAACGTAATATACTTATTACGCATCAGTTTGTTACCGGGGCTGTACGGACAGAATCGGAAGAGCTGTCGGTAGGCGGTACGGATAACGTTGACGTATCGTTATTTGATAAATTCGATTATGTTGCGCTCGGACACCTTCACGCCCCGCAGAACTGCGGAAAAAGCACTGTAAGATACTGCGGTACTCCGCTGAAATATTCGTTTTCCGAAGCTCAAAACAAAAAATCGGTAACAATAGTCGAAATGTCCAAAAAAGGTGACACGACTTACCGCACCGCAGAACTTGTACCGCTCCGTGATATGAAAGAAATCAAGGGTAAATATTCTGAAATAACAAGGATGGATTATTACTTCGGCACAACATTTCAGGAGGATTATCTGCACATCACACTGACGGACGAGCAGGACATTCCGGATGCGGCAGGGAAATTGAGAGCGATATATCATAATCTGATGAAGCTTGATTATGATAATCTCCGCACAAGAACAGACAATACTGTGTCGGCTGTGAACAACATTGAACAAAAAACGCCTATTGAACTTTTCGCTGAATTTTATAAACTGAGAAACAACGACGAAATGAGCGAAGAACAGAAAGCTTATGTCAAAAAACTGATAGAAGAAATCTGGGAGGAAAACTGATGCTGCCAAAAAGACTTACCTTATCGGCGTTCGGACCTTATGCCGACAAAACCGTTCTTGAGCTTGACAAACTCGGAAACAAAGGTCTGTACCTTATAACGGGTGATACAGGCGCAGGAAAAACCACTATCTTCGACGCTATCACCTATGCGCTCTACGGCAAAACGAGCGGCGCTAACAGAACGCCCAAAATGATGCGTTCAGAATACGCAAAAGCAGAAACTCAGACTGAAGTGGAATTTCTGTTTTCATACAACGGAAAAGATTATGCCATAAAAAGAAATCCCGAATACGAACGTCCTAAGACCCGCGGCGAAGGATTGACAAAGCAGGCGAAAAGCGTAACATTGAAAATGCCGGACGGAAGAATAATCACAAAAGAAGCCGATGAAACCATAAAAAATATAATCGGCATTGATTATGACCAGTTTGTGCAGATTGCCATGATCGCACAAGGCGATTTTCTGAAACTTCTTCTTGCGCCTACAAACGAGCGGCAGGAAATACTCAGAAAGCTTTTTTCAACAGGAAACTACCAACGTCTTCTTGAAAGAATGAAGCTGGATAAAGCTCAACTTGAAGAAGAAAAAAGAACGCTTACAGAACGTCTCGAAGTTAATCTGAAACATATAACCGCACATGGCGACGATGAGCTGTGCGTTGCCATAAACGAGGCAATTTCCGCAAACATAGCAAACGAAGAATTTATCACACTTATAAGAAAACTCTCAGAGCGTGACGCAAAAGAAATTGCAGACTGCGAACGAAAAAAAATCGAAATCGAAAACGAACTGAGCAATATAACAGTCACACTCACAAAACAGAACGAACGTGAGGGTTTATTACAAGATATAAGCCACCGTACTTCTGAACTTGCAACAAATAAATCGGAGCTTGAAAAAGCTATAACAATCCACAACGAACTCTCGCAATATTCCATAATCACCGAAGAAAAGAAGAAAAAAGTCACCCTGATTACCGAACAGCTTGCAAAATACGATGAACTTGATAAGCTGTTTGCTGATATTCAACAGCTTTCGAAAAAAATGAAAAACGAAAAACAGCGTTCCGAAGAACTGACAAATAATAAAAACAGTTGCAAAATCGAACTCGAAAAACTCCATGCAGAAATGAAATCGCTTGAAAATGCGGGTGAAAACAAGCAGAAACTTGAAAATGAAAAGGAAAAAGCGTCACAATGTAAAGACAACCTCAAAGATCTGCTCGGAAAAATAAAAGAATATAATTATTCACAAGAGCATCTAACCGTTCTGCAAAACGATTATCAGAAGCTTTCAGCTGAAAGTGAAAAGCTGAGAGCCCTCTACAACACAATGACTAAAGCCTTTCTTGATGAACAGGCGGGAATAATCGCAAAAACTCTTGAGGACGGAAAACCTTGTCCGGTATGCGGCTCGTTATCTCATCCCTGTCCTGCCGAAATCTCTTGCAGCGCCCCGTCAAAAGACGAACTTGAAGCGGCAGATAAAAAAGCGCAAATAGCAGAAAAAGCGGCCACAGACAAAAGCAAAGAATGTGCCGAAGAAAAGTCATCCTGCCGTGAAAAAGAAAAAATCATTCGCCGGACTGTGGCAACACTGTTGAATGAAGCAGTATCAGAAGAAATAAATATATCCGATACAGAAAGCCGCATCAACAGGGAATATGAAACAAACTTTGCAAAGATAAAAGTTCTTGAAAAAGAAATTCAGGATGAAGAGCGAAACATACGCCGCAAAACCGAGCTTGAAAAACTTATACCAGACAAAGAAAGTAACATCGACATACTTACCGTCAAACTGAATGAAACTGAAAAACAGGTTGCGGAGGACGCTGCTTCATACAACGAAAAAAACGGGCAATATCGAAAAGAAAAAGAAAAGCTTGAGTTTGCGGGAAAAAATGATGCACAAAATGAAATAAAAGGCCTCGAAAACTACATTCTGGCTATAAAGCAGAAAACAGAGGAAAATGACAAGCGATTCCACGAATATGATACAAATGTAAAGTCGCTTACAAAAAATATCGAACAGCTTACCGACCGTCTGAACAAAATCGCAAAGGAAGACGTATCAGAGCTTATTTCAAACCGGAACAGCCTTACGGAAAAGAAAAAAGAATGCGAAGATAAAATTCATATTCTGAAATCCCGCAGAGAGAATAACGAAAAAATTATTTCCGATATAGAATCGCTGTCTTCCGATATTGAAAAGAACAACCATGAACTGGAAGTAAAAACATCGCTATGCAATACAGCCAGCGGCGATATAACCGGTAAAGAAAAAATAAGCCTTGAAACGTATATTCTGGCGGCATATTTCGACCGTATAATAGCAAAAGCCAACACAAGACTTATGAATATGTCAAACGGACAGTATGAACTGAAACGGCGTGAAGAAGGCGAAAAAAAATCAAAAAGCGGTCTTGACCTTGATATTGTCGACCACTATAACGGTACAGAACGTGATGTCAGAACGCTCTCAGGCGGCGAATCGTTCAAAGCGTCACTGTCGCTTGCACTCGGTCTGTCGGACGAGATACAGTCAAGCGCCGGCGGTGTAAAGCTTGATACAATGTTTGTAGATGAAGGCTTCGGGTCGCTCGATGAAGAATCGCTGAGAAAGGCGATAGACACTCTTATGTCACTGGCAGACGGAAACAGGCTGATAGGTATAATCTCCCACGTTTCAGAGCTCAAAGAACGCATCGATAAACAGATAGTGATCAAAAAACAGACTAACGGCGGCAGTACCGCCGAGATATCGTTATAACGCAGTACCGGGCATCGTTTTTCGGTGCCCGGTTTTGTTTATGATAACTGCTCGTTTGTTTTCTGCATTGCAATAATAAATCAAAAACCGGGACAAAACGGATTTTTTCTACAACGGTCAATACATTTTAATTAACACCGTGTTTATAATATAGTATTAAACTGTTCCTGAAAGATGCAAATGCGACAAATTTGCAAATATGTCTTGACATCGGCAACCAATTAAGGTATAATATTAAATTGCATAGGCGCAAGACAGGCACACATCGGTGCCGAGTAATAACAGGAGGAAGAAAGAAATGAAAAGAACATACCAGCCTAAGAAGCTCCAGAGACAGAAAGAACACGGATTCAGAAAAAGAATGTCTACAAGAAACGGACGTAAGGTTCTCGCAAGAAGACGTGCAAAGGGCAGAAAGCACTTAAGCTACTAATTCTGTCAATGAATGAGTATGCAAAGAAATACGTCTGCATAAAAAAGGACAAGGAATTCAGATTTCTGTTCAAAAAAGGTGACAGTATTGTTACCGATGCATTCGTATGCTACGCAAGGGAAAGCAAGAGGCGGGTAAACCGCATAGGAATCGTTACAGGCAAGAAGGTCGGCAATGCCGTAAAACGCAGTCGTGCCAGGAGAGTCATAAGAGAAGCGTTCCGCCTTATTGAACCCCTGCTCCGTGAAAAGACACAAAAAAGATACGACTTTATTTTCGTTGCAAGAGCAAAAACTCCTGCGATGAAATCGACAGAGGTATATCTTCGGATGGAAAAGCAACTGCTGAAAAGATATGCCACACCGGCGAATAATCAACCGGACAAAATACAAAAATAAAATGAAATATGTACTTTTATTTTTCGTAAAGATATACAGAATGACTTTGTCAAAATGGCTGCCTCGTTGTTGCCGCTTTACTCCGAGCTGTTCGGAATATGCGATGATCGCACTCCGCCGCTTCGGTGCGGTAAAGGGCAGCTATTTGGCTATACGGAGAATTATCAGATGCAACCCTTTTTCTGAGGGCGGCTATGACTATGTACCCGAACAATTTTATTTTTTCAAACGGACCAAGCCGTAATATCGGCAATACTAACGGAGGGTGATTTCCATAGATTTCTTATACACCATAATCGGTACGCCTCTCGGCTACATTATGTGGCCTATTTATCTTCTTTTACAGAATTTCGGTTGGGCGATACTGATATTTACTATTATAGTCAAAATAGCAATGCTGCCGCTTCAGATAAAGCAGCAGAAGAATATGGCGTTTTCTCAGCTGTTTGCTCCCAAGGTAAAGGAAATACAGCAGAAATACCGCAACAACCGTGAAAAACAGGCAGAAGAAATGCAGAAGCTGCAAGCACAGGGCTATAACCCTGCCGGCGGTTGCGGACCTCTTGTTCTGACAATGATAATACTGTTCGGTGTCATCGACGTTGTATATAAGCCCATGACACACATGGAGCATTTAAGCTCGACAGATATATCAAGCACCATCACAGTTGCAGAAGAAACAGAGTATGCGAAAATTTTCCTTAACGAATACAACAAGCAGGATGCCGAGCTTATTTTAAAGTACAAGAACGGCGATAAGGATGCAATTTTCATTTCAGAATCCAACGACGGTGCTCAGCTGACGCACGAGTTTAAGGATGACGAGAATTTCAAGAACAATTACGCCGATAAGGATCCTAAAACAATCAGCACGGCAGACAGAGAAACCTACGGTTCATTCTCTGCCGAGCAGTACAGTGATTTAACAGGTGATAAGTCAAAACTTACAGCTGAAACAAAGAACAGACTTGCGGCTGTTGCAGGCAAGTACAAGGGTATGCAGAAAGAACTGCTTGCTTTACAGGTTTACGAGCAGTATCCTGACACATTCAAGGAAAGCTCAATGCTCTCTGATGATGTCAAGACAAGACTTGATTCTCTTTCACACAATATGATGTTCTGCGGTCTGAACTTCGGTTCTACACCTAAGCTCGCTTTTGAACCGCTGATAATCATACCGATATTTGCATTTATACTTTCACTTGTTCAGACTGTACTTTCACAGTACATCAGCAAAAAGAACAATCCCGATATGGCTAACGCGGGCGGTGCGGGTATGAAGGTAATGCTTTATATCATGCCTTTATTCTCACTGTGGATCTCGTTTAGTGTTCCCGCAGGCGTAGGTTTCTACTGGGGTATCAACTATGCACTCGGTATAGTTCAGACAATAGTTCTCCAGAAGCTCTACAGTCCCGATAAGCTGAGAGCCGAAGCTGAACAGAAAATGAAGGAAAGAAAGCTCAAAGACAGACAGGTTACAACTACAGCTGTTGTAACAGATTCCGAGAGCGGCGAAGAAAAAACCGTAACAAAGACAGAAACGCTTTCACAGAAGGAAATCAACAGACGTAAGCTGGCGGCAGCAAGAAAGGCTGACGCTGAGAAATACGGCGAAGAATACCACGAAGAAGACGACGATTGAGAATCGCCGGAAAGGACAGACTTATGAAAAAGATATATACAGGTAAGTCGCTTGACGAACTCAAGGCGCTTGCAATTTCGGAAATAAAAGAACTCGGCGTTGATGAAGCCGATATAAAGATAACAGTTGTAGAAGAGCCTGTAAAGAAGCTTTTCGGTAAGAAGGGCGATTACAAGATTGAAGCCGAATATGAAGCTCCTACAGCCGTTACAGCAACAACTGATACAGCATCAGCCGAAACAGTAACAACAGATGCTCCCGCTGAAGTTTCTGTTGCAAAAGACGCTGACCACACCGAAAAGGTAGCTATGGCTGCCGCTTATCTTGAAAAGGTTCTTACCGCTCTCGGCGTTGAGGACTTCAAGGTAAACATAATCGAAAAAGATGATATCACAGTTCTTGATATAGTAGGCGAAAAGCTCGGTATCGTAATCGGCAGAAGAGGCGAAACACTTGACTCTTTACAGTACCTTGCAATTCTTGCAAGCAACCGTCACGATGAGCCTTACTGCCGTATCACAGTTGATTGCAACGGTTACAGGGATAAGAGAGAGGAAACTCTCAAGTCGCTTGCAGAGCGTACCGCTAACAAGGTGCTCCGCCAAGGCAGACGTGTTACTCTTGAACCTATGAATCCTTATGAGCGCCGTATAATCCACAGCAAGGTAGCTGAGATCGAAGGCGTATACAGCAACTCTATCGGTGAAGAGCCTTACAGAAAGGTCGTTATTTCAGCTTCTCAGCCCCACAGAGATAACAACAGAAGAAACGACCGCAAGGGCGGAAGAAGAAACGGTAACGGCGGGAACCGCTCATACAAGCAGAGCACGGGCTTCTCTACATCTTTTGAAAGAGAATACAAGCGTTCACAGACAGCTGTTGAAAATACTGCGTCAGATGCAGGCGAATTCTCTAAGGAAGCGGTTGAAACAGAAAGAAACGCTACGCTTTACGGCAAGATTGAGCTTTAAGACTTGCAGAAATCAACGGTTTTTCAATAGTTTTTATGTAATTTTGAATTTTCGTGTGGGTAAACTTTCAAAATTTGTGCAAAATGACATATTGACAAATCAGCCGACATAGTGTATTATAATAACTGTAATCAGAAACGAGGACGTTTTGAGGAATCAAAGCGTCCTTTTCTTATTTTTTAAAGAACATCTAACGAAAGTAGGAGGAAAAGGAAAATGGCAGAGAAAACTTATGATGTAACGGAGCTGTTCGGCTCGGACGTGTTCAACGAGGCGGTAATGAAAGCACGCCTTCCTAAGGCTATATTCAAAGAGCTTATGAAGGTAATGCACGGTGACGCAGAGCTTACACTTCCCATTGCCGAAGTAGTAGCAAGCACAATGAAGGACTGGGCAGTAGAAAAGGGTGCAACACATTACACTCACTGGTTCCAGCCTATGACAGGTATCACAGCCGAAAAGCACGACAGCTTTATTTCACCTGTTGGTGACGGTACGGTTATTATGGAGTTCTCAGGCAAGGAGCTTATCAAGGGCGAGCCTGATGCATCATCGTTCCCCTCAGGCGGACTGCGTGCAACATTCGAGGCAAGAGGCTACACCGCATGGGATCCCACATCATATGCATTCATAAAGGATAACACATTATACATACCCACAGCGTTCTTCTCATACTCAGGAGAAGCACTTGATAAGAAGACGCCTCTTCTTAAGTCAATGGACGCTGTATCAAAGCAGGCATTAAGAATTTTAAGACTTTTCGGCAACACCACAGCAAAGAGCGTTGTTGCTACAGTCGGTGCAGAGCAGGAATACTTCCTTGTTGACAAGAAGACATACGATAAGAGAAAAGACCTTATCTTCACAGGCAGAACACTTTTCGGTGCAGCACCTGTAAAGGGACAGGAGCTTGAAGATCACTACTTCGGCGTTATCAAGCAGAGAGTAAGCGACTATATGAAGGATCTCGACAAGCACCTCTGGGCTCTCGGCGTTTCTTCAAAGACAAAGCATAACGAAGTTGCTCCCGCACAGCACGAATGTGCACCTATCTTTGAATCCGCAAACCTTGCGGCTGATCACAACCAGCTTATGATGGAAATGATGAAGAAGGTCGCTCTTGAGCATGATATGGTATGCTTGCTGCACGAAAAGCCTTTCGCAGGCGTTAACGGTTCAGGTAAGCACGATAACTGGGCTCTTTCAACAGATGACGGTCAGAATCTTCTGAACCCCGGCGATTCTCCTATGGAGAACGCACAGTTCTTAACATTCCTTGTAGCTATCATCAAGGCTGTTGACGAATATGCTGATCTGCTCAGACTTTCAGTAGCAACTGCCGGCAACGACCACAGACTTGGCGCTAACGAGGCACCTCCCGCTATCATCTCAATCTTCCTCGGCGAAGAACTGAACGATGTAATCAATGCGCTTGTTGCGGGTACAAACGTAGAAGCAAAGCACGCACAGTTTGATATAGGCGTAACCTCACTGCCCAAGTTCCCCAAGGATACAACAGACAGAAACAGAACATCGCCTTTCGCATTTACAGGTAATAAGTTTGAGTTCAGAAGTGTTGGCTCTTCACTCAACATTTCAGGTCCTAACATAGTACTTAACACAATTGTAGCAGAAGAGCTTGAACAGTTCGCCGATGAGCTTGAAAAGGCTGACGACTTCAAGAAAGCTCTTAAGGAGTTGCTCGTAAAGACAATAAAGGAGCACAGCAGAGTAATCTTCAACGGCAACGGTTACGATGCCGCATGGGTAAAGGAAGCTACAGAGGTAAGAGGTCTGCCTGAGCTCAAGTCCACGGTAGACGCACTTCCCCACTTCCTTGACGAGAAAAACATCAAGGTATTCACAAAGCATAAGGTATTCTCAGAAGTTGAAATGCACTCAAGAACAGAGATCCTGCTTGAAAACTACAGCAAGACAATTAATATAGAGGCTCTTACAACAGCAGAAATGGCTACAAAGGAGATTCTCCCCGCTGTTATGGCTTATGAGAAGCAGGTATGCGATGTACTCCTGTCAAAGAAGAACGCAGGCGTTGCATACAACCTTGAACAGTCTATCGCTAACAAGATCGATTCTCTCGCTGAAAACCTCAACGCTAAGATTGCTGAGCTTGACAGCGTGATTGTAAAGGCACAGGGTATCTCAGACGTTTATGAAGCTGCTAAGTGCTATCACGATGAAGTATTCGCTACAATGCAGAGCCTGCGTGCTGTTGCAGATGAGCTTGAAACGATCGTCGGTGAAAAGTACTGGCCCTTCCCCACATACGAAGAGCTCCTGTTCAACGTATAATTATAGAGATACGTTTTATAAAACGGCTTAGAGGGGTTTTAACCCTTTAAGATAATCTGCACCCTTTTCCTATGGCTATGGCACTTCGGTGTCATAGCCTCTTTTCTTTGTAAAAATCTATTCAAAACAGCGATATTTACCGATTTTTCGTCATATTTTCACATTATACGCTTTACAAATCGTTAAAAATGGGGTATACTGTAACAGTCAGGATCACATATACGAAAGGAATTTTAAAAATGACCGAATATAACGACATACTTTACATTGTAGTTCCCTGTTACAACGAAGAAGCTGTACTTCACGAAACCTCAAAGCGACTTAAAGAGAAGATGACAGCTCTCATAAATGAAAAAAAGATTTCCGACAAGAGCCGTGTTTTATTTGTGGACGATGGCAGCAAGGACAAAACCTGGGGGATAATTGAAGAACTCCACAGCAATGACGATTTATTCTCAGGACTGAAACTCTCACGCAACAAGGGACACCAGAATGCTCTTCTTGCAGGACTTATGACGGCAAAGGATCTTGCGGATATATCCATATCAATGGATGCGGATCTGCAGGATGATATAAACGTGGTTGACCAGTTTGTAGACAAATATCACGACGGCTGTGACATAGTGTACGGCGTGCGTTCATCGAGAAAGACGGATACTGTTTTCAAACGTGGTACTGCCGGAATGTTCTACAAATTCATGAGATTGCTCGGCGTTGATATAATTGACAACCACGCAGACTACAGACTTATATCAAAGCGTGCTCTTGAAGCTTTATCACAGTTTAAAGAAGTCAACCTGTTCCTCAGAGGTATAGTAAAGCAGATAGGTTTCAAAAGTGATATTGTATATTATGAGCGCAGTGAGCGTTTTGCGGGCGAATCAAAGTATCCGCTTAAAAAGATGCTTGCTTTTGCGTTTGACGGTATAACAAGTTTCTCGGTAAAGCCGATAAGACTTGTAACGGTTGTCGGATTTTTAGTTTTCCTTGTCAGCATAGCAATGATAATATACACGATCGTGCAGACTTGTCTTGGAAATACCGAGGCAGGCTGGAGCTCGCTTATGTGCTCAATATGGTTCTTAAGCGGACTACAGATAATGGCGCTTGGCATTGTCGGTGAATATATCGGAAAGATTTATACCGAAGTAAAGGCAAGACCGAAATACATTATAGATAAATTTATAAACAAGCAATAAGAAAAGAGCCGTCGGACAGGAAAAGACCGACGGCTCTTTGATTTACTTCTTCTTTGAAATTACTTTTTTCAGCTTTTTTCTGCCGTTTTTAAGCGAAGGGAATGCCTTGTAAAGACGTTTATGCTTTGCTTTAAGCTCTGACAGCTTTTCGTTAAGCTCGTTTATGCGTGCTGTAAGCTCCTCTCTGCGTTCCGAAGCATTGCCCTTTAATTCACTCAAGCGTTCCGCATTGCGCTGTTTTGCACCGTCTGAGGCTGTTTCAAGCCTTGCTTTGAATTCATCGGCTTTCTTTTGCATTTCTTCCGGGGTGATTCCGTGTTCCTTTGAAAATTCTACCGCCTGCGAGGTCTTATCCGATAGTCCCGAACCGATCGAATCGGAAACGGCTGTTAGCTGTTTTTCAAGCTCGTCTATAAGCCTGATTTCGTTCCTGAGCTTTTTAACTTCCGGGAAGGTCAATATAACATCGGTGATTATTGCCGCATAGAACAGGCACAGTGCCGATATGCCGACAGGCTTCCAGATAAGCCCTACTGCAAAAGCTATCGCAGGCTGTACCACCTTCATTATAAGCAGGCACGCAAGCCCCCATACGACAGTGAACTGCGGACAGATATATCCTCCAATGTTGAACTTTTTATTACTGTAGTCCCACCAACGTCTGCCGAATATCTTGTCAAGCACAAAGCCTGTGATAAATTCAAGAACAGTGGTCAGTACGGCTGAGCCGACAAACAGCAACAGCCACGAATCCTTTATCGGGGTCAGACATACGATGACGATTATCAGTCCGAAGCCGTATATCGGGCAGTATGCACCGTGGAGCATACCACGGTTCACAAATCTTCCGTGCCGTATTGTTGCGAATACTACTTCTCCGCACCACCCGGCAAACGAATATATCATAAAATAGAATAAAAGGTTGTAAAAGTACTCCATTATTACCTCACAGTTTTTATTATGTCACAGCTGTTATTATAACCTTTTTTCACCTGTCAGTCAACGTAAGCAGTAACAAAAAGCTCCCGACATCAGATCGGGAGCAGATATGTTGTGCGATATTATCAGTTGCCTCTGTTGTTCAGAAGTTCAGACAGCTCCGAAAAAGGATCGTCATCTGACATTTCACCTGCGTTAGCGGGTGTTTCGGGGAAAACAAGAGATTCTGTCAGAGAGTTCTCAACCTTATTATCAGAACCTGTGTCTTCTGTCGGAGTAGACGCAAGTACAGTCTTTGCAACAGCCTCATCGGATGTTACCATAGAATGACCTGCACTATCCTTAAAGCAGGTAGCGATAACTGTGATTACCATCTCATCGCTGAGAGAGCTGTCAAGGTCAACACCATGAATAACCTGTACATCGGGAGCGGCAGACTGAGTAAGGAGCTGCATTACCTTTTCAACGTCGTCAAGAGGTGTATCCTCAGACATTGTGAGGTTAACAAGAAGCTTACCTGCATTCTTTATCGATGTTTCGAGCAGGGGGCTGTTTACAACCTCTGCTACAGCGTCTTCTGCGCGTGTATCGCCTGAACCGTGACCGATAGCCATATGAGCGTCACCTGCACCCTCAAGGGTTGTCCTGACGTCCTCAAAGTCGATGTTGATAACACCGTCATGAGTGATAAGGTCCGAAATGCCCTTGACTGCCTGATAAAGCACGTTATCTACCATAGCATAAGCCGCCTTGATAGAAATATTCTTTTCCTTTATTGAAAGCAAACGCTGATTAGGTACGATGATGAGCGCATCAACATACTTTCTCAGTTCTGCGATACCCTGCAATGCAAGGTTCATCTTGAATTCTCTTTCAAAATCAAAAGGCTTTGTAACAACGCCGACTGTAAGTATACCCATATCCTTGGCGATCTGAGCGATTACAGGAGCCGCACCGGTACCTGTACCGCCGCCCATGCCTGCGGCTACGAATACGAGAGAAGCGCCCTTGAGTACTTCTGCTATGTCATCGCTGTTTTCCTTTGCAGATTCTGCGGCTACAGGAGGCTTTCCGCCTGCGCCACGACCCTTTGTGGTCTTTCTGCCTATCTGTACACGCTCCATTGTGTTGCCGTCCTTAGACTTAAGGGCTGCTACATCCGTGTTTATTATGATAAAATCAACGCCTTCAACGTTGTTTCTGACCATGTTCTCTACTGCGTTTCCGCCGCCGCCGCCAACGCCGACAACTTTTATTTTGACGTCACGCTCAAACTCTTCATCATCGAAATCAAAGTTCATTTTTTGCATTCCTCCGTATAATTTACAGATAAAACTGTCTACTATAATATTTTAACAGATTCTTTTTATAATTGCAAGCGTTTTGCTAAAAAATATCATTATAATTTGAGCAGCGCTTATAATTTACCACAATATCTTGGGTTTTTACCTCTGTTTCGCCGAATTATAACGCTCGGTTATTCATAATATTCATCAGGAGATGTTTCCGGAACAGATTCCGGTATGTTTTCAGCTTCTGTCTCCGGTGTGGTTTCGGGTTCCGGCTCAGGCTCAGGTTCCGGCTCAGGCTCAGGTTCCGGCTCGGGCTGTGCGTCCGGTTCCGGCTCAGGCTCAGGAGTAGTTTCAGGAAGCGTTTCCGGTTCTGTTTCGGGCGGTGCCTCTGTTTCCGGCGGTGCTTCAGTTTCCGGCGGCATTTCGGTTTCGGGTGACGCCGTTGTTTCAGGAACAGATTCAGTCTGTGACGTATCACTGCCGCCTGAAGTATTATCGTCCTTGCTTGTTTCGTCCTTACTGCCCGTATCGTCATATTCGGGTCTGAATGTAACTTTCATATTATATGAGTTTTCGCTCAGCTGTGAAAGAACAAGCACACCCTTTTCGCCGTCAAACTCACCTTTATCTATAAGATTCTTTGCTACTGTCAATTTAAGTTTTGCATCGGTCGTATCACCGAGTTCAAGCGTCAGCTTGTTATCATAGCTCAGCTTTATATCATATATGCTCGACATATTGATTGTCTTTATATGTTTGCTGATCCCGAGCTCTCTGCACAGATCAATAAGCGTGAATACGCTGTCATATTTCTGCTGTGCCTCATATTCGTTTTCATCGTCAATCTCATCGTATGTCTTTACAGCCCTGAGAAGCTTTGAAAGCATATTGCGGCTGCCTTCGTCCGTTACCGACAAAAAGTCACCGGACTTTGCATATTCCGGATCGAATCCGAGTACAACAACGCAGTTCTTATCTGGTGTTTTAAGCTCTGCGTCCATTATTCTGCCGTTTTCACTGACAAGATAATAGCGGTCGTTCTTTTTGATGTTTGCCACCGCAGTTGCGGGATTCAGCTTAATTTCAAGCGCACAGGTGAAAATGTTGCGGCTGACCTCGACCTTATCAACATAGGGAAGTCTGTCGATAAGACGCTGTCTGACCGCACCGACGTCCATAAGTATAAGATTGTCGCCGACATTAACTCCCGTTGCATCTATTATCTGCTGTTCTTTGTATACTGTGTCGCCTGTTATCCTGTACTTTGAAAGATTGAACAGTACGGTTGTCGACAGCACTGCCAGTATTACCACTGCCAGTATGCCGAATATAATATAATATACGATATAGGCAGAAAGACGCTTTCTGCGTTTTCTTTCGCGTGTATCTTCCTTTGACCTGGGCTTATTGCGAAGTACGCGGTTCTGGATATCCACAGGCTTTACTACAGGAATATCGGTTCTTGTGTTTTCGCTGAGAAACTGCGGCATACGTTGCGCCTTCGATGCCGCACCGTTGCCTGCATTTACGTCTTCTGCCGGTCTTTTTGCCGTTTTTTCAGTTGTACTACCCTTTTTATCCTTCTGCTTTTTTGCTGTCTTTTTATTATCGGGTTTTGATTTTTTCTTTTTGCCCTTTTTATTGTCGGGTATATTTTCGGGTGCGGGCTTCGGCTGTGAATTTTCCTGCTGTAAGCGCTTCTTGCCTGACGGCGGCATTTCAGCCCACAGGTTGTTCTTATCTCTTTCGGTTATGTCAGCCATTTTCGCACCTCCTTTTATTTTTAAATTCTTTTTATATCTGCTCCCACGCTGTAAAGCGCTTTTTCTATTGATTCATATCCTCTGTCGATATGCGATATTCCGCCAATTGACGATGTGCCGTCGGCGCCGAGTGCCGCAATGACCAGCGCTGCGCCTCCCCTTAAATCCGGCGAAACAATCTCTGCCGCAGACAGTCTGCGCACGCCCTGTACGACCGCCACTCTGCCCTCGGTTTTTATTACCGCTCCCATACGGAGCAGTTCGCTGACATGGCGGTAACGGTTATCAAATATGTTTTCTACAAAAACCGCCGTGCCGTCTGCTACCGTACAAGTTGCCATAAGCGGTGCCTGAGCGTCTGTCGGAAAACCGGGATAAGGCATTGTCCGCACAGTATGCGGTGCTCTAAGCCGTTCGGCGGCTTTTATATAAATGCTGTCCCTGCCGAAAGAATAAATACGGCACCCCATATCTTTAAGAACCGTCACAACAGCTCCGATATGCGCTATATCCGCACCTGTAAGGATAAGTTCGCCGCCTGTTACCGCCGCACAACAAAGATATGTCACTGCGGCTATCCTGTCAGGCATAACACTGTATTCACAGCCTGAAAGCTTATTCTTGCCGCATATTATTATCCTGTCTGTTCCTGCACCTTTGATATCCGCTCCGCAGGAAACAAGAAACGACGCAAGGTCGCATATCTCAGGCTCTTTCGCCGCACCCTCAATCTCGGTAACACCGCTTGCGGTAACTGCCGCAAGCATTACATTTTCAGTAGCGCCTACTGACGGAAATGACAGCGAAACCGAAGTACCTTTCAGCCCTTTTGGTGCAGTACAATCAAGAAAACCGTGCGTTTCCTCTATTATCGCACCCATACTGCGAAGTGCCGCAAGGTGCAGATCTATCGGTCTGGGACCCAGCTCACAGCCACCGGGATACGACATTCTGCAATGTCCGGTTCTGCCGAGTACCGAGCCTAAGAAAACTATTGACGAGCGCATTTCCCGCATAAGGCTTACCGGTATTTCGCAATTACCTATTGCAGACGCATCTGATATCACAGTACTGCCGTCACGTCTGCACTTGACGCCGATATGCGACAGTATGCGAAGCGCCGCGTCAACATCGGTAAGTCTGGGACAGTTATGTATGACACACTCACCGTCTTTTATCAGTACCGTTGCCGCAAGTAGCGGTAAAGCGGCGTTCTTTGCACCGTGCAGCGCAAGCTCTCCCTCAATCCTGTTCCCGCCTTTTATAATAAGTTTCTGTTTATCCAAAATATCACCCTCTCATAGCTTTTCTTCATATTATGCCATTCGGGGTGAATAGGTGAAATCAGATCATTCAAGACCCATAAGGTCGGTTATCTCACGCAGTATAACGCCTGCCGCATCATGCTTTGACAGTTTAGCTGCATTCTCGCTCATAAGCTTAAGCAGTTCGGGATCGTCCGCAAGCTTTGTTACAGTGTCAATCAGCACTGCGCCTGTCAGTTCCTTATCGTCGATTATCCTGCCTGCATTGGCGTTCTGAAGCGTCAGCGCATTGTAATACTGATGATTTTCAGCCGCATAAGGATATGGAATCAATATAGACGCCCTGCCTATTGCCATAAGCTCGGTCAGCGTCATTGCACCCGCCCTTGTTATGATAAGGTCGCTTGCACACATACAGGTGTACATATTATCGATATATTCCTTGATGATGAAATGCTCATTATCCGGATCTACTCCATTTTCCGCAAGGCTTTGCATAAATGTATCCTTGCCGTGTTTGCCGTAGCCGTGGATATGATTTATGTTGCCTTTCTTCTGCTCATATGAAAGCAGGTGTACAACCGCTTCGTTTATCCTTGACGCACCCTGACTGCCGCCTGCAGAAAGAATTGTAAGACAATCGGGAAGACCCAGTCTTTTTCTTGCCGCCGACTTTTCTTCTATCGGAATGTTGTTTCTGAGCGGATTACCGGTGACAACGCATTTCTTACATTCGCCTAAATGCTTCTTTGCGTCCTCCGTACCGAGCATTACAAGGTCAGCCTTTGGCGCAAGCATCTTTGTGGATACGCCCGGCAGTGAATTGCTCTCATGAAGCGCCGTCTTGATACCGCATTTCAGTGCGGTTTTAAGCACTGTGCCGGTTACATATCCGCCTGTTCCGATCACAAGATCGGGACTAAAACCGTCAAATATCTTTCTGATGCACTTTCCCGCATTCAGATAGTAGTGCACCGCCTGAACATTCAGCTTTATATTGTGCGGCGTCAGCTTACGCTGTATGCCTGCCATCTTTACCGGTGCAAAGTCATAGCCTGCCTTTTTGACAAGTTTTGATTCAAGGCCGTCGGGCGAGCCTATAAAAAGTATCTTCGTATCAGGAAAAACTTCCTTTAATTTGTCTGCTATGGCAAGTGCGGGATTTATATGTCCTCCCGTTCCTCCTGCCGCAAATGCAACATTCATCGTACTCTTCCTTTCGGTATCATGTATCGGCATCTCTCGATATATTGAGCAGCAATCCGACTTCCGCCAGCTGTGTTATCAGCGCCGTTCGTCCGTAGCTGAAGAATGGGAGCGAAATACCGGTATTTGGTATGGCGTTGCACGCAACGGCAATATTCAGTATTGCCTGCAGTCCTATCTGAAGCGTTATTCCGAGCGCCATCAGCGAGCCGAATTTATCCTTTGCTCTGCCTGCTATTATGAATCCTCTGACTTCAAACAGTACGAACAGCAGTATTACCGTCATACCGCCGAAAAAGCCGAGCTCTTCGCATATTATCGAGAACACAAAGTCGTTCTGACTTTCAGGAAGGTAGTAATATTTCTGCCTTGAATTTCCGAGTCCCAGTCCGAACCAGCCGCCCGAGCCTATTGTTATAAGCGACTGCGAGGTCTGATAGGTGGTGTCGCCGGCATCCGAGAACGGGTGAAGCCAGCTTGTTATACGGTCGGTCAGATATTCCCACTTGAACACATAGACAAGCGCAATAAAGCCTACAACCGCAACAAGTACAAGTACTATAAGTCCGCCCTTGTTAGAGCCGCCGACAAACATCATCACGAATGCGATAGCGAGAATGATAAGCATTGCCGAAACGTGTCGCTGCGCCATACACAGCGCCGCCGCAAAAAACGCTATAAACGCCTGTTTGCCGAAGCCGTACCACAGCCTGTTACGATATTCGTAGCTGTTCTGGAGCATATAGGCAAGCAATATTATCATTCCGATCTTCAGAAGTTCAGACGGTTGGAATTGTATACCGCCGATCGTGATCCATCTTCTTGCGTCGTTCACCGCATCGCCTACAAGCAAAACCGCTATCATCAGCACAACGCAGAACAGGAAGAACAGTATCGCTATATTCATTCCTTTACCGTTTTCGGGTTTCTTTTTATCGGTTTTGAAAAACGTCTTTATCGGGCGCACAAGCAAGTGATAATCAAACGATGAACATACTATCAATGCAATAAATCCGATTATTGCCGCAACAAGCTGTCTTTCGGCATACGCAAAACTGTTGCCCTCTTCCTTAAGAGCATAGGCGTAGCTTGCCGATGACATCATTATTATTCCCATTACAAGCAGTATCAGCGTAACGGTGAAAAGCGGCATATCAAACTTTCCGCGCTTTTTATATGAAACGCACTCCATATAGGGAGGAACAATCTTTACTTTCGGATATTTTCTGCGGAATATTCCGTATAAGCTTTCCGTCATTGAACCGCTGTAGCGCTTTTCGGATCTGCGCTGTACGCTCTCATGCTCTATCGGTTCAGGTTTCGGCGGCTTAAGCTCAATCCTCTGCGCTCTGTGTTTTGCCGAGGGGACTTTCTTTTTACTTCCGTTGTTTACCTGCGGAACGTCACGAAGCTTGTCAACATGACGCTTTCCGTCCGTGTCGCGGATATTCTGTTCGTACATTGCCTTTCGCTGTTCATAGCTGAGCCCGTTTTTCTCCGGCACGAATAATCCCCCTTTCGTTTTGATTTATCTCAGTTTCCGAAATACTGAAGAAGTATTCCGACACTGCAGGCAAGCAGCTCAAGCAGTGAGAATACGGCAACAATCTTGCCCTCTTTCCAGCCTCTTATCTCAAAGCTGTGATGTATGGGGGTCATCTTGAAAAGACGCTTGCCGTGAGTTATCTTGAAATATGTCATCTGTATCAGTACCGAGAGTGCCTCCCAGATATATACCGCACAGCATATAACCATTACAAATTCGGTACCTGTACCTATTCCGACAGCGGTAACGATACCGCCGAGAAACATCGATCCCGTATCGCCCATCATAACCTTTGCGGGGTGCAGATTCCACACCATAAAGCCAAGACAGCCCGCACCTGCCGCCGCCGATACAAGACCCATTTCTGCCATACCGACAAGTGAGCATATAACCACATAAGCCGCACAGTACACAAGCGTTACCGATGAACAAAGTCCGTCAACACCGTCTGTCAGGTTTACAGCATTTACAAGATACAGTATGCCGAGTCCCATAACGATATAATAGAATATTCCGAAGTCGATCTGACCTAAGAACGGGAATGTTATTACAGTAGAAGTGTCACCGGCAATGATGTGAGAGGTAAAGAATGCGGCGATGATAAGCACCTGCATTATTATCTTCTGCATGGGCTTAAGACCCTCGTTCTGCTTTTTCTTTACCTTGATCAGGTCATCGACAAAGCCGACAAATCCGAACAGCAGAGCCATGATAACGGCGGATATTGCCTTTGCAAGCTTCTGTGAACCTACTTCGTCCATATTGATATTACCGCTTGCCCACATTATTGCAAGACCCACAACAAACGAGATTATAACACCTGCGATGAACATAACACCGCCCATTGTAGGTGTGCCGTTCTTTGACTTGTGCCATGCAGGTCCGATATCAAGTATAGTCTGACCGAATTTCAGCCTTTTGAGCGCAGGTATCGCCACAAATCCTAGCAGTGCGGTTATGCCAAAACACAGCACTGCGGTTATCACGGTAGCAGGAATATTCATATATCAGTTTCCTTTCCTCTTCATTATATCTTTTACTATATCCTTTTCACAAAACGGCAGATATTCATCGCCTATTATCTGATAGGTTTCATGACCCTTGCCGCACAGCGCTATCACATCGTCTTTCCCGGCGATATCAAGTGCGTACTCAATAGCCTCATATCTGTCGGTAATACACTTGCAGGGCTTTGTGCCCGTAGTGCCTGAAAGCACCGACTTTATTATATCATCGGGGTTTTCGTGTGCAGGGTTATCGGATGTTATGACGAGCATATCTGCGTTTTCTTCCGCAGCTTTTCCCATCATAGGGCGCTTTTCTTTGTCACGGTCGCCTGCTGCGCCGAACACACATATAAGTCTGCCTTTTGTCACCGCTTTCAGCGTTGAAAGCACTTTGACAAGCGCGTCATCGGTATGCGCATAATCGGTTATTACGGTAAACTCACCGCGATATATGACATTCATTCTGCCGTCTACCCCATCAAGAGTAGCAAGTGCCTTTGCACATTCAGACATATCGAATCCGAGAGCCGTCACCATCGCTATCGCACACATAGAATTCTGTACATTGTACAGACCTGTCATATTCATATCAACACGACACGCCGTTTTCTCCCGCTCATTCACAAGCATATAAGAACAGCCTGCTGCACTCATTTTTACGAAATCAGCATGGAAATCCGCCTTACCGTTTACGCTGTAAGTCACAGCTATATCAGAAAATTCATCTGCAAGCCGTCTTCCGTATTCGTCATCAATACTTATGACAGCAGTTTTGCACATTGTAAACACACGGCGCTTTGCCTGAAAATAGTTTTCCATCGTACCGTGATAATCAAGGTGATCACGGGTAAGATTCGTAAATCCTGCCACAGCCACATTTTCATTGCCTATACGGTACTGGTCAAGCGCCTGCGAACTTGCTTCCATAACGCAGTAATCAGCGCCGTTTCTGACCATTTCGTCAAACCACCGATAAAGCACTGTCGCTCTTGGCACAGTCGGTGTTCCGTGCTGTGACGGTTTAAGTTCACCCGAACAGGTGTCGTTACCTGCTGTGCCGATACAGCCGCATTTTTTACCGAGAACGGTAAGTATATGCTTTACAAAGTGTGCGGTTGTGGTTTTACCGTTAGTTCCCGTGACAGCAAGAAGCCCGAACTTCTTTGCAGGTTCACTGTAAAAGCGTGACAGCATATTGGCTAGTTCAAGTCTTGTGTTTTGTACTATGACCTGACGTTCACAGCCTGTATCGTGTCCGGCAACTACTGCAGTTGCGCCGTTGCCGAGCATTTTCTGCGCCGCACTGTGTCCATCGAAATTTGCGCCTTTTATGCAGACAAATATACTGCCTTCGGTGACCTCACGCGTATCATCGGTAACGCCTGTCACCTCTGTGTTTTCTATACCCGCAGCTTCAGCCGCAGGGCAGATATCATACAGTTTGATAATACCCTCTCCTATCAGCCTGTTTCATTATTGACAAGGAAGTTGACTTCTATAACGGTACCTCTGTATACAGAAAGTCCGGAATTTACGCTCTGGCTTACCGCCTTTGCTTCACTGCCGGTAGCCGCTCCGCTTATGCTGATGTTAAGTCCGACGTTGCTGAGCGTCTTGTTGGCTTCCTCAACCGTCATTCCGATAACGCTCGGAACTGTTGACATTCTGTAATCGGACAGCGGTATATCGCCCATATAGAGCATTACCGTACTGCCGTTCGGCATTACGGTTCCGGCTGACGGAACCTGACCTGTTACTTCCGTGCCGTCTGTACTGCCTATGTACTCAGCTTTAAGTCCTGCGGCTGTAAGCTGAGCCTCTGCACGGATACTGTTATATCCGCCTACCCACGGAACGGTTACGTCCTGCTGAGCAAGCTCATCTGCCGTGTACTGCGGATATATACCCATATATTCAAGGCCTTCCTTGAATACCGCAGATACAACAGGTGCGGCGATTGCACTGCCGTAGATATAACCCGATGTCGGTTCATCGCATACGACCAGCATTACATATTCGGGATCGTCTATCGGAACTATCGCACAGAATGTAGCAACATATCTCAGCTCAGGGGTTTTTCCGCTGTTGTAGTCGTCTATCTTTTCAGATGTACCGCTCTTGCCACCGATACGATATCCGCTCATATATGCGTTACCGCCGCCGTTCGCCGTTACTACATCTTCAAGTATCTGACGCATTGTTGTACTTGTTTCTTCGCTTATTACCTGACGCTTTACAACAGTCTGCGCCGACTTTACAACGTTGCCCTCGCTATCAATTATCTTGTCAACAACATAAGGTGTAACCAGCTTACCGCCGTTTACGACAGCCGCCGCCGCTGTGACCATCTGTATGGGAGTAACCTTTGTTGTCTGACCGAAAGCCGAGCTGGAAAGCTCAACTATACCCATATCGGATTCTTTTACATAAAGCGAATCAGCTTCACCCGGCAGGTCGATACCTGTCTTTTCGGTAAAACCGAACGCTTCAAAATATCTGCTGAACTTCTCAACTCCGAGAAGCTGTCCTATCTTGATGAACGCAGGGTTACACGAGCGTATCATTGCCTCGGTAAGAGTCGATACCCCGTGACCGCCTATATTCCAGCAACGTATCTTTGTACCTGCTACATCGGCGATACCGGAACATTCAAATGTACTGTCAAGCGAAACGACCTCTTCTTCAAGTGCAGATGCACATGTGAACATCTTGAATACCGAACCGGGGATATAAAGCTCGCTTACAGCCTTGTTTTGCCATTGCTTGCCCCATATATCCTGTTTTGCTTTCAGTATTTCTTCTTCGGTCTTCTTGTCTGCCGACATCTTAGCCAACGTAAGCCTGTCGTTTTCAAAGTAAACATACGACGGATCGTTCGGATCAAAACCCGGAGCTGTAGCCATTGCCACAATAGCACCTGTTTTTGCGTTCATTATAATGCCTGTGCTGCGGTTAGCAAGCTTGTGCTGCGAAACGGTTATCTCAAGATTTTTTTCAAGATAATACTGCAATGTTTCGTCAATAGTCAGCACAAGGCTGTTACCGTCCTTTGCCGCAAAACGTGAAGAATAATCATAAGGCATAGCGTCGCCGTCCGCATCGGTGGTCGAAACCACTCTGCCGTCCACGCCTTTAAGGTACGAATTGTAGTACGCTTCAAGTCCGTAACCCTCTTCATTCTCGTTTACAAATCCGAGAACGCTCGCCGCAAGCGTACCGTTAGGATAACTTCTCTCACTGTTTTCGACAGAATATACCGATACGCTCTTGAGGTCGTTTTTCAGAATAAACTTGTTTATCTTCTCGACCGTGTCACGGTCAACCCTTTTCTTAGCCACATAATAACGGCTTTCGGTGTCCTCGCACGCCTTGAGCAGTGTTTCGTACTTTACGTCAAGTATATTGCTGAGGCCCTTGCAGATAAATTCACGGTTCTGCGGCTCATACTCTTCGATATCTCCAGGAGATATTATAATATCCCATACCGTTGTACTCTGAGCAAGCACCTTATTGTTACGGTCATATATAGTTCCGCGTTTTGCCTTTATGGTAAAGCTGCTCTGCTGCTGGTCGTTTGCCATAGCAGACATTTCCTTGCTGTTAACTACTGCGGCATTGAACAGAGTTATACTGACGTAGCCTGTAAGAAAAACGCACAATGCTACTATTACGAAAATTATGCGTATTCTCATGCTCCGTGTGGTCTTTACGTTCATCGGCTGCTCCTTTGCTGTAATTGGTGTTGCCAAAAAATAACTTTCGATAAAAAAGCATTATCCTTTCCTCGTAAACACAGCCGTATCAACGTGGAAAGGAGCCCTGCTTGTTCATTTATATGTTCTAAAATCCGAGATATTCTAATATACCGTTAAACCAGTCCTGAATATCAACAAATATATTGTCACCGTTTTTCTCTGCGGTTTCTGTCATAGTGCCTGTATTCATCTCGACATATCTTTCCTGAGATGCGTTTATCTTCTGCATACCGAGTTCATTCACCGCATACTGCTCTACATTATCAAGCGAAACCGATCCGCTGAGCTGATTGCTCAATGCGGTATTTATGTTCTGTACGCTCTGCAAAGTCTGTGTTTCATTGCTTATTCTGAGGTTAATCTCGCTGAGTGTTGCCTTGCTGTAAAGGAACATTATGAAAACAGTGAGAGTAACCGCCGCTATAATTACCAGCGCAACAGGTTTGCCTGCCTTTGCAACAGACGATGTTGCAACTCTGAATTCCGGTTTTTTCTCGGGTGTCTGCTGTTCTTTTCTTTTAGCAGATGTATCAAACAGCGACAAGTCGTAAGCCACGCTTGTTCTGTTGTGTGGTGTTGTCATTAAGATATCCCCTTTTAAAGTTTTTCTATAGCCCTGAGTTTTGCACTTCTTGAACGGTTGTTCATTTCAAGCTCCTCGTTACCTGCCGTTACGGGCTTTCTGTATACAAGCTCGCCTCTCGGCTTTTTTCCGCATACGCATACGGGAAAATCGGGAGGACAGGTGCAACCTGTGCAATAATCTCTGAATGTGTTTTTAACTATTCTGTCTTCTATTGAGTGGAACGTGATGATCGCCAGTCTTCCGCCTGCCGCAAGTCTTTCAAACGCTTCCGACATTCCTTTGCGCAGTTCATCAAGTTCACCGTTAACTTCTATTCTTATCGCCTGAAAAGTCTTTTTGCACGGATTTTTCTCTTTGCGGACCTTCAGCGGTACATTTCTTTTTACTATCTCAGCAAGTTCAAGAGTAGTCTTTATCGGAGCTTCTTCTCTTGCTCTTAAGATACCGCCTACTATTCCGTGAGCGAATTTTTCCTCGCCATACTCGAAAAGTATCTTTTCAAGCTGTTCCTTGCTGTATTCATTTACAACATCATAAGCGCTCAATCCGCTCTTGCTCATACGCATATCAAGCGGCGCATCCTCATGATATGAAAATCCTCTTTCGGCTGTATCAAGCTGATATGACGATACGCCGAGATCCATCAGCACTCCGTCGACCTTGTCAACTCCGATTTCGTCAAGACTTTCGTCAAACGTCGAAAATTTCCTGTTGATAAGCGTGTGCGGATAGTCCTTCAGCTTTTCTTCCGCAGCCTTTATCGCATCGGGATCACGGTCAAAACCGATAAGCCTGCCAGTTGTCAGACGCTTTGCTATCTCGGACGAATGTCCCGCAAAGCCCGTGGTGCAGTCTACATATATCCCGTCCGGCTTTATATTCAGTGCTTCTATGGTTTCGTTCAGTAAAACGGGTATGTGAACAGGTTTTTCGCTCATATTCCCTCCCGTTTATATTCCGAGCTCTAACGCAAGCTCTGTCAGATCTTCGTTGTTTATGTTCTCGTTGAACTTTACCCACGAAGCCTTATCCCATATTTCCGCAGTACCCTCAAGACCGACTACCACAACATCAGCTGTCAGCGTTGCGTACTCTCTGAGCGGCTGAGGAACAGAAACTCTTCCCTGCTTGTCCGCTGAAATCTCATAAGCACTGCCGAATAAAAATCGTTTTATACTCTGAGTTTTCACCTGCGGAAGCTCGTTTATTCTGGCAACCAGCTTCTGCCAGTCCTCTTTTGAATACACCTTTATGCAGGCTGTACCTATTGTTTTCGCAAGGACAAGGTCGTTTCCCATTTCTTCACGGAGTTTAAGCGGTATGTTCATTCTGCCCTTTGCATCAAGTGTAGATTTGAATTCGCCTATCACGAGCCTGTCCCTCCTTTCACAAAAAAGATACGCCGAAGAGGTGCGACCCCGCACATTTTTCAGAAAAGTTGAATTTCAACGAAAAATAAGTGTCTGAAGCCCCACCAAAGTGTCAAAAAGTGTACATTTATATTATACAGCCCACAGCAAAAAAATGCAAGTGGAAATTTTATCATTTATTCTGAAAAAGTAGCTAAATACGGTTTTTTAATTTAGTGTATTTTGCACAAAAAATAGCCCCTCAACGAGGGGCTAAATTCAGTATTTATTGTTGATTTTCAACATATTGTATTAGCACAAGCAAGCATAACAATATCTTGAACGAGTGGTGAAAATGACACATTGTGAGCGGATAGGACAATGTATGATATAGACAAAACCATCCGGCGGCTCGATAGTTCAGCTAATATCTTTTGCGTTACTTCTTGCGGACATAAGTAACATATTTAAACGGATACTTTTCGGTATCGATAACCTCTTCTTCGCCCCCGATTTCCCATTCGGGATCTTTATCAAGATCAGGAAAGTAGGTATCGGCTTCAAAGCTGTGAAGTATCTTTGTTATGTGCGCTTTGTCGCAATAAGGCAGGAGCTGCTCATATATGCTTCCGCCGCCGAGCACAAATATCGGCTTATCGGCAGTTTTTGAGTATTCAACAAATTCTTCGGTCGATGTAAAGCATCTGATATCGGGGTACTCCTCGGGGTGGTGCGTAATAATAAGATTTTCCCTGTCAGGCAAGGGGTGCTTAGGAAAGCTCATATAAGTCTTGCTTCCCATAACGATTATATTTCCGACCGTCATTGCCTTAAGACGCTTAAGATCAGGCGAAAGGTGCGCCAGAAGATCGCCGTTCCTGCCTATGCCGTAATTTTCGTCTACTGCTACTATTATTTCCATGATTGATAATTCCTTTCATATGCCGTTACCGACACTTTTCATTTAGTTGTCCTTACATTAACGTAAGTGTACCCGCTGTGCGAGGTCTTTCCGCTTATCGTCTTATACGACCTTATTCTGAACCTGTAGGCAGTATTACGACTCAACCTCGATACGGTACAGCTCACATTCTTATTTCCTGATGCAACTGCTATCTGAACCCATTTTCCGTTTTTGTACTGTTCCAGCTTATAGCCTGTTGCAGTAGTGTTTTTGCGCCAGCCGAGAGTTACAGAAGTGCCCGACCGTTTGGTCGTTTTGAAAGATGTAACGTTGGTCGGCGAGCTGAGCGTCCGATAGGTAGTGTAACCGCTGTGTGCGGTAACAGACCCTGAACTTTTGTAAGCCCTTATGCGGAATTTATAACCTGTAGCGGCAGTAAGCCCTGTCACCTTATAGGAAGTGGTCTTGTTACTCTTTATCAGCGCTATCTGAACCCATTTTCCGCCTTTATACTGTTCCAGCTTATAGCCTGTTGCGGTTGAATTTCTGTTCCAACCGAGCGTTATTGAATTATAAGTGCGTACAGTGCATACAAGTCCGCTGATATTGACAGGTGAACTGAGCGTGGTATGACTTGTATAACCGCTGTAAACCGTATTTACACCGATCGTTTTATATGCACGTATTCTGAATCTGTATGATGTAGCCGGTGTCAGTCCCGACACGGTATATTTTACAGACGAATTATCGGATAATTTCGCTTTCTGAACCCATTTGCCGCTTACATACTGCTGTATGATATAACCGCCTGCCGTGGCATTTCTATTCCAACTGAGCGTCACGGAGTTTTTTGTTCTGCCTGTACATCTGAAATTAGTTACATCAGCAGGCAACGTATTGACCGCAACAGTCACATAATCCGAATAATCGGTTGTCTTAGCCACATTTCTGTATGCCCGTATTCTGAACTTGCAGGTTGTGCTTGCCGTAAGCCCTGATGCAGTATAGCTTAATGCGGAATTACTCGGAATCTTTACGACTTGCATCCATTTTCCGTTCTTATACAACTCTATGCAATATCCGTCTGCCGATGAATTTTTGTTCCACGAAAGCGTCACAGTGCTGTTTGTTCTGCCTGTGCGCCTGAAATTTTCAACAGCCGCAGGCAGTGTATCAATATCTGCATAGGCATATGAACTGTACAAAGAATCTTTATACGCCTTTATGCGGAAACGGTATGTAGTTCCTGCGGCAAGCGAACCGACCTCATACGAAACAGCTGTATTTGATGCAATCTTTGCTGTCTGAACCCATTTACCGTCAATATAGCGTTCAACGATATATCCTGACGCAAGATTATTTTTGCTCCACGAGAGCATAATCATATTACTCGTTCTTTGAGTACACGACAATTCATTTACCGGCGGCATACCACCGACCTTCAGCGTAAGCGAAGTCTTTATACCGTTTATCTTTGCCGGAAGCGTGACCGTACCCGCCGCCCACGGCTTTACGCTTTGCGTATCGCTTATTTCAAGCTGTCCGTGAAGCTTGGCGCAAAGCTCGCCTATCGGATAATCCGCCGTACTCCCGCTTGTATATGTTACCCTTGCCCTTATTTTCGTCTTGTCGTAAATAAACCTGAAATAATCACTGCCGTCACTACGCTTGACATAATATCCGTCATTTTTCGCAGTTAATGTATTTGCACCGTCAGTCATATACAGTGATACGCTCTTTACCGGGTTTTCGATAACGTTGAACAAAAACTTTGCCGTAACTCCCCCTACAGTGCAGTAACCCGTGTTAGCACCCACAGAGAGCGCCTTATCCCCTTGAGAAAATACCGGCTCATACCCGGTTATCTGCTTTAAATCAGCAGCGGTACAGCTAACCGCCGTTCCGTCCGTGTAGATTATTTTTACGTTGTAGTCATATCCTGCGAGGTCATATTCAAAGCGTTGCGATATGCTGCCGCTCTCGTCTGCGACCACCCTGTAATTGCCCTTCACGTTATAGATTGCATTGATAGTGTACATCGGAGTGACAGACAGCGACTTTATCCTTGTTGGTGCTACCGTGAATACCGCTTTTGTACTTTTTGTGCCCAGCGTATATGTTACGGTGTGCCGACCGTTTCTCCACACACTTTCACTCTGCCCGTCCGAAATGACAAGCGGAGTTCCGAGCGTAGCGGTCAATGCGGTGATTTCGCTTCCGGTATAGCTTCGGCTGTAACCGCCGTAGTCTACCGTCAGCTTTATTTTATCATAATCGTAAACGTCATAATAGCTTATCTGCCTGTATTTACCCGTGCTGTCGTCATAACGGTAGACAGTGCGCCTGTCCGAAATATCAAGCACGGATTGTACCGGTGTCACGCTTATTGACGCTACCGCATCCGCCGCATAAGCCCTGCCGTCATCGCCCTGCATAGCAAACAGCGATACCGCCGTAATAAAAATCACGGCGGTGGCAAAATATGACATTACTTTTATCAGATTTTTCACTCTATACATATTTTACTTTTCTTTCGGGAAATCACTTGCTCTTTACCAGTCCTAAAATATCGCCTAACTTAAGTCTGTTGCCGGTGTGCAGTATTATCTGCTCATACACACGGGCAACCAGCAGTGCCATAAGCACCACGAAAACGCACAGGACCAGCACGGCAAGAAGCGCCTGAGGTATATCTATCGCCCCTGTCAGCAGTGCCGAGGGGATTGAGAACGGCGAGGAAATCGGCAGGTAGTATGATATAAGTGCCATCGTGTTCGCCCGTCCGCCCATCGAGGACGGGAAATAAGCAAGATAGAAGCCGAGTACCCCTATTACTGACATAGGCTGCATTGCGGCATTGAGATCCTCCATTCTGCTGACAGTAGCGCCTATAAGCCCTGCGATAAGCGCAAAGAATATAAATCCTACTATGAACACGACTATAATAAGCGCAATTACAACAGGAGAAAATCCGCCGAGCGCATTTCCTACTTCATTCATAAGCTGACTTGTAACAGCTCCCGTTTCTTCCGAAGAGCCAATGATTGATGATGACAAAGGTACCGAAACAGCGATTCCGAGTACGCCCGATGCCACGATCATCATAAACTGTATCAGTGCAAGCGAGCCCATAGCAAGTATCTTGCCGATAATTATCGCAAGCGGTCTTACAGATGTCAGCAGAAGCTCCATTACCTTCGATGTCTTTTCCTGCGCTATCGACTGTGCGACCATCTGACCGTAAATAAAGATAAGCATGAACAGCACAAGAGAAGACAACATAGGCAATACCATTTTCACCACAAAGCCGAAGTCATTTTCGGTAGGCTCTCCGGCAACCGACTGGTAGACCGAAACCGTCTTGTCAACAGCTGTGATCTGCTCATCGGTAAGCCCTGCCCTTGACAATCTTACGCTGTCAAAAACGCTTTTAAAGGTTTCACCGAAGCCGTTCGCCGTACCCGATGACACCGATTCATCACCCGGACGTGATGCGTAAATATCATATCCGTTTTTGTTTTCCCTGATAACTATCAGCAGGGACTTGTTTTCACCCTTAACCTTTTCGGTAAGCGACTGAATATCTGCGTCCTTGCCGCAATCATTGATTTTTACGCCAAGTCCGGATAAAAAGCCCTCATAATCCTTGCCCGTTGTTATTCCTGTCGTATCGGCAAAATATACTGTGCCGACAAGCGCTTCCCCGTCACCTGTTATATCACCGTCATCAGAGGTTGAACGGCTTCCGATAATCGCAGGGAGAGCCCCCGCAAGAAGTGCAATTGCAAAAACAAGCACAACGATGATTACCGAGCTTACCTTGAACGCCTTTGACTTTGCCGTCTGTCTGAAAGTAAAAGCAAATACGCTTTTCCAACCGTATGTACCTGTTTTCACGCCTCGTCGCTCCTTCCTGCCTCTTTGTCGGCTCTTTCTATATTCTCAACAAATATTTCATGCAGGCTCGGCTCACGAAGCTCGTAACGCACAAGCGGCATTCCGCTGTCAACAATCATTTTAAGAAGCGATTTTGCCTGCTCCTCCGACTGTATTTTAAACGTGAGCTTATCGGGAGTTATCGTTTCGGGTACAAGACCGCACTGTGCGGCAAGCGGCAGCACATCGCCGTCACACTTTACCGACAGGTTCACTCTGCCGTAGCTTTTCTTTATCTTGTTAAGGTCGCCCTGCAATACTGCCGTGCCGTGATGAAGTATCGTAATATCCTTGCAGAATTCTTCAATTACGGGCATCTGGTGACAGGACATGATTATATACTTTTTCTTATCTATCTGCTCGTTTATAACGCTCTTGAAAAGATCAGCATTAACAGGATCAAGTCCGCTCAGCGGCTCATCAAGTATGATAAGCTCAGGGTCTGCGACAAGTGCCGCTACAAGCTGTACCTTCTGCTGATTACCCTTTGAAAGCTGCTCCGCTCTCTTATCCTCATAGCCGCCTAGCTCAAGCCGCTTGAACCAGTACGCAAGCGACTTATCAATATCCGCACTGCGCATACCTCTCAGCTTTGCAAAATAGGTCAGCTGTTCGCTTATCTTGTATTTCGGATAAAGCCCTCGTTCTTCCGCCAGATATCCGACTTTTTCCGTGACAGGCGATAACGCCTTACCGTTCCACAGCACCTCGCCGCTGTTGCGGCTGAGCATACCGAGTATTATTCTTATAGCTGTGGTCTTGCCTGCGCCGTTTGTTCCGAGCAAGGCATATACACCCGGCTCGCTAAGTGTAAAGCTGAGCGGATGAAGTGCCGTGAAATTACCGTATTGCTTGGATATTCCGTTTACTTCGAGCGACATATCAGTATTCGTTTCCTTCCTGTATTATGCGATAAACGCCGTCCTTGCAGTCTGTCGCATTTATTCAAGTATAACACAAAAAACGTGATTAAGCAACATCAGGTAAATTCTGCACAGAAATTGCTAACTGTTTATGTGTTATATTAACAGTATAATCACTTCGACCCGATTTGTCAATACTATTTCGCAATTTTTTTGAAAAACTTAATTTTTCTTTTTTCCTGCCGATATTATTTATAAGGAATATTGTATGTCGGTTACAGATTACAATACGGTTTTACAATTACAGATTAATAATCAGGAAAGGACTAACTGATATGGAAATAGCAAAGGTAGCAGAACAGGCGGCTGTCACAGCTCAGACAGCGCCAAAGACAAGCGTACAGACATCAACGGAGAAGGCAAAAAGCACCCTAACAGCCGATAACGCTGACAAATATGTAAAGAGCGAGGACACCTTCACACCCGCATATACAAAGAAATCGGCTCAGAAAAAAGAGGTCGACAACGCAGACAGGTCACAGTTCAGAACTGTCGCACAGTCAAAGGCAGACCACCTTGCAAGCGTAGTCGAAACTCTTATTTCGCACCAGGCATCAAACGCTTCGGGCAAGAGAGCGAAGCAGATAGAGCTTTCCGATGAGCTCAAGAGCCAGATTGAAGAAGCTACAGGAAAGAAGTTTGAAAGCGAAGAAGTTTCCGACAAGGAAAACAGCGAAGATTACTGGGGAGCAGAAGCTACCGCCAAGCGTATGTTTGAATTTGCAAAAAATCTCGCAGGCGACGACAACAAGTATGCAGATACGCTCAAGGACGCATTCATAAAGGGCTTCGGTCTTGCAGAAAAGGCTTACGGCGGCAAGGGTAAATTACCCTCTGTATGCTATGAAACATACGACAAGGTAATTGATATGTTCGACAGCTGGAGTAAAGGAAAGACTGACGACACAACAGACAAAACCGACAGCAAGGATACCGTAAAGGTTGAAGAGGGCAAAAAGTCTGAAGCGTCAGCACAGTAACTGACAGCATATATCCCGATATAAAAGGACCGGTCACTGCCGATCCTTTTTTGTGTTTCAATAACATTTTCTCGTTGCCATATCCGTTATATGAAATTTTGCAAATTCGTTCAAATATTTCTAAAAAGCTATTGCATTTTTGATAAAATCGTACTATAATATAGACAAGATTTAAAAAGATTTGAGCAATTTCAACAAAACCAGTTTAAAATGTTGCTAAATGCACAAATTGCAGTAAAAACCGATCCTCTTTGAACGGAGGCGAAGAGAATGAAAGTATTAAGCGGTAAAAGTCTTAACCATCTTATCGTAAACGGCAATGCATTTCTGTTTGCAAGGCGGAAAAGTAAGGTAAATTGCATACACATAAAAAACCCTGCGGAGGAAAAGGCGAGATTTGAAAAAGCCCAGCAGATCGCTCTCAGCCAGCTCGAAGTACTGCGTGACACTGCCGTGCCTAAAGTCGGAGAACAGCTTGCAAAAATATTTGAAATACACATGATGCTGACTCTTGATGATGATTACTGCGACGCAGTGAACGAAATAATCGATACGCAGCACGTCAATGCAGAATATGCGGTGTCACTGACAGCATACAACTTTTCAAAAGTCTTTGCCGCAATGGACGATACATATATGAAAGCCAGAGCTGCGGATATTCATGATATATCGGACAGGCTGACGGTTATTCTGTCTGGCAACAATCCAAACAGTGCGGAAGATTTTGTGATAGGCGGAAACAAGATAGTCTGCACCGAGGATTTTCTTCCGAGCGAAATCATACAGTTCTGCGAAAACGGCGTACAGGGTTTTGTTACCGCTTTCGGTTCATCCGTGTCCCACTCGGCTATTCTGGCAAAAAGCCTTGATATCCCATCAATAGTGGGTCTTGGCTGGGATCTGCTGTATAATGTCCGCACGGGCGATAATCTTACGGTCGACGGCAAGAACGGCAAGGTTATACTTGACGAAAAGACAGAAAGCGAAAGTTGCGTTTCATAAAACAGTAAAGATATAAAAACGCACGGGGCGGTTTCGGGATCGCTCCGTGTGTTCTGCTGTATCGTATGTCAAATCGGCTTTTCATATTTTGGGCAAATATCGGTACATCATCTTAAAATATTTTAGATTAAACAGAATATTTTGCCGGCAAAAGATGAAATCATGTGTGAAGTCTTTGGTGAAATCAAAAACCTGTCCGATTTCGGTGAAATCAAATCTGCAAGCAGATTGGACACACAAAAAAGCACCTGCAAATCGCAAGTGCTTTTCTTTTGATGGAGGCGCCACCCAGATTTGAACTGGGGATCATGGTGTTGCAGACCAATGCCTTACCACTTGGCTATAGCGCCAAAAAAATTGGAGCGGATTACGAGGCTCGAACTCGCTACCTCCACCTTGGCAAGGTGGCGCTCTACCAGATGAGCTAAATCCGCTTATATAAGAAACGCTATTGCGTTTCTTATGGTGCCTCCGGTCGGAATCGAACCAACGACACGAGGATTTTCAGTCCTCTGCTCTACCGACTGAGCTACAGAGGCGTAGCTTTGGAAAGCCAAAAAAGTGGCGACCTGGATGGGACTCGAACCCACGACCTCCGCCGTGACAGGGCGGCGTTCTAACCAACTGAACTACCAGGCCGTAGGAGTCAAGGCTTTCGCCTTGAAAGGTGGTGGAAACTATAGGGCTCGAACCTATGACCCTCTGCTTGTAAGGCAGATGCTCTCCCAGCTGAGCTAAGCTTCCATATTCTAAGTCCTTACTCCGTTTGCCGAAGTTTTGTGCTCTCTTCAAGCGACTATTATATTATACACGCTTCTGTACCATTTGTCAAGCGTTTTTTGAAAAAATTTAAAATATTTTTTTAGATTACTTATAAACGGCTTTATTATGCAGTTTGTGCCGCATATATTCCGGACGTTTTCATCGCCTTATAAGTGTATCCGCTTATTTTACTCCCACTTTTTCCACACATCCGGCTGATAACCGACAGTTGCCTGTCTGCCGTTCCTGACTACAGGAGTTTTAAACATAGCGGGTGTTTCAAGGAGCTTTTCTATTTTATCTTTCTCATAGGCAAGGTACTGCATTATGCTGTCCTTGTATGCCTTTGAAAATGTGTCTATGAGATTTTCATAACCGCCGACAGCAACCGATATGCTGTTGAATTCGCCCTTTGACATTCCTTTAGATAATATGTCGATAAACTGGAATTTTATACCGCGTTCCTTGAAATATCGCTCCGCTTTTTTCGTGTCAAAGCACTTTGATTTTCCGAAAATCTGTATATTCATATCATAATACCTTTTTATCCTTATCCGATTTTTCTGCCATTTGCTCAAGCAGATCACATATTCTGCAAACCGATGACGAAACATACCTGCGCTGGTTATTTATCATATCTGTGCATTCCTGCTTGTTTTTCAGCCTGTCAAGAGCTTTTTCAATGCTAATATGTTTTAACGGCAGACTCATACCGCGACTTTCAAAATATCTCAGATTTTTTGTTTCACAGCCTGGGATAGATGACATATGGATCATGGGCAAGCCTATTACCGCCGCCTCGGTCGAACTGAGACCCCCGGGCTTAGTTATAAATACGTCTGCCGCCACCATATAATCGTTCATTCTGTCGGTAAAACCGATGATACTAAACTGATCGTTGCCCGCGGTTTTATCCGTCAAAGCTTTCTGCAGCTTTTTATTTGTACCGCAGATTATAACAAACTGCGTATCGGAATTTTCCTTGCCGTAACGTATGAGTTTAGCTGTAAGTCGTTTCATATTGCCGGCTCCCATACTTCCGCCCGTAGCAAGCACACATTGCTTATCCGGGTGTAAGCCGAGCTGACCTCGCAGTGCGGCAATATCGGTTTCTTCCGGCTCGAATACACGACTTACAGGAATTCCGTAAGGCGATAGCTGTTCTCTTGTTGCTCCCTGCTTTATGTAATCGTCGCAAAGGTTCTCGGCGGGAATTACATACTTATCGCACTGTGTTTCCATCGTAAACGGAGTGCAGGTATAGTCCGTACCTATAAAAACCGTCGGCGGTAGGTCGTATCCCTTACGCCTCAGATATGTAACCATTTCAGCTGCATAAAAATGCGTCATTGCTATCACGTCATATCGGTTTTCCTTCAGATACTCGCCCAGCTTCCTTGCCGCTTTACGATTTGCTAAATACATAGGTGAGGTTATCGGCAGACGGCTAAGACGCATACCGAGATGGTACGCCGCACCGAATGCGTAAGGAAAATATTTCGCCGTAAACACATAAAAGCTGCCGATGTGAGCCGCCTTCCATGTCGGATCAAGCGTATACGGATCCAGCATTACCGCATTATGACCTCGGCTGAGAAGTTCGTCCTTGACGGCACGGGCGGCAGAGTTGTGTCCGCCGCCCGTACTGCATGATAATATCAGTGCTTCCATAGCCATCTTACGTCAAATTTTTCACGCTCTTCGGGAACGCTGAGCATCTTTATCGAGCAGGCGACAGTTATCATAAGCATACCTATCGACACTGCCTTCACAGGCTCTATAAAGAACGATACAAGCGTTGTACAGCAGTAGGTAATAATAGTACAGTAGCAATGAGGAGTTATCTTTATAAGCGTCATAAACAGAATAAAGAAGAAGCACAGCGTCAGTACGGTAGTCCAGTTGGGCCACATACCCGCAAGAGAGCCGAATGTGACCGCAATAGCCTTTCCGCCCTTGAATTTTGAGAATATGGGCAGAATATGACCTATTACCGGCGCAACAAGCACGATAGGAAGCATGACCTCTGACGGATTTTCCGTGTGCATATAGATAAACACAGGCAGAAAGCCCTTGCCCATATCGCACAGCAGCGTCAATGCGCCGCACAATACACCGCCGTAACGGAACGCGTTAGCAGTTCCGTAATTCTTGTCGGGACTTTTTGATATTATGTCCTTGTGAAACAGTTTTGAAATAATGCTTGCAAACAGAATACTGCCGAGCAGGTAGCCCGATATAGCAAAAAACAAGCCTGTAAGCATATATGTATCCCTCCGTATCAGTTGATGACTATAAGTTCCTTTGTGGTTTCTGTAAGATTGCGGCAACCGTCATTTGTGACTACCACCATATCTTCAATTCTTACGCCGAATTTGCCGGAAATATACGCACCGGGTTCATCTGTAAGTATCATACCATCTTTGAGCATATACTGCGATGACGGCGAGGCTGTCGGCGCTTCATGTATTTCAAGTCCTACACCGTGACCAAGTCCGTGCCCGAAATATTTTCCGTAGCCCCACGCATCAAGTGTGGCTCTTGCCACACTGTCGACAACCTTACCGCTTATATCGGCACGGATAGCTTTCATAGCGTCAAGATTTGCAAATAGCACAGCGTCATACATTCTCTTCATCTCTTCGGTAACTTTGCCGATTGCTATCGTTCTTGTCATATCCGAGTGATAACCGTCATAGGTCGCACCGAAGTCAAGCGTCAGAAAATCACCGTTTTCAAGTTTTTTTTCGGTAGGCACTGCATGGGGTGAAGCGGAATTTACACCGGATGCCGCAATGGTATCAAATGATTTCCCGTCCGAGCCGTACTCAGCCATATAATATTCAAGCAACGCCGCAACGTGCTTTTCCGTCTGTCCGGGCTTTATGTCACGGAGCAATCTCGAGAAAGCCTTTTCCGCTATTCTCTGCGCCTTTACTATCTTCTCAATCTCTTCGGGAGTTTTTATAACACGCATTTTCTCAATCATATCGGAAAGCTCGCGTGAGCTGTCAAACTTTATGAATGAATAGTTTGCCTTGTATCTGTCGAGCTCAGTTACCGTCATAGCACTGCTTTCAATACTTACGGTCGTTATACCGTGCTTTATAAGCAGACTCATAAGCTGACTCTTTGCGTTTTCAAGAAGTGCTACCTCGCAGTCTGTGACGCGCTCCTTTGCCTTGTCAAAATAACGGAAATCAATAAGCAGATGGCTTGCCTCTTTTGTTACAAGTATCATACCGGCTGACGATGTAAATCCGCTGAAATATCTTCTGCTTATATCAGATGTTATAAGCGCCGCGTGCCTTTCATCGGCAAGATTATCCGCAAGCCTTGCTATATTTCCCGCATTCTTAACCATATTTCCTCCATTGCGGCAAAAAACCGCATTTATCTAAATGATAATTTTAACTCTTAAATATTAACCGAAAATCAATCAGTTTACTTAACCAAATCCGCATCAATCCATATTCAGTGCATAGAACAGTGCCATCATATAGCTCTTTTCGCCAAACCCCGCAACTGTACCCTTGCATACGGGCGAGATTACAGAATGATGTCTGAACTCTTCTCTTGCATGAACATTCGACATATGGACTTCAATTACAGGTATCTTAATTGCCGCAATTGCGTCCCTTATAGCGTAGCTGTAATGTGTATATGCACCTGCGTTGAAGATAATGCAATTATATTTCGCTCTTGCCCCGTGAAGCGCATCAATCAGTGCGCCCTCGTGGTTTGACTGGAAAAAGTCAATCTCTGCGCCGTTCTTCTCGGCACAGTCTTTCAATCTTTCATTTATTGCCGCAAGCGAGTTGTCACCGTATACCGACGGTTCACGTTCGCCGAGCAGGTTTAAGTTGGGTCCGTTCATTACAAGTATCTTCATTTTCTTTTCCGTCCTTATTTTAAATAGCCGAGGTAAGCTTTTTTCATAGCTGATGCGTCCTCTGCCTGTGTTCCGTCCGATTCGCAGATAACCGTGCAGTCAAGGTTTCTCTCGGCAAACAGCTCACAAAGCGGTTCATACAGCGGTCCGTATACTGTATCTTCAAATGTCAGATGCCGTCTTTCTCCGCCGGAGGTATATTCTATCTTTGAGAAGTGAACATGCATCTGCGAAAGCCTGTCATGTCCGAGCTTGTTTTCAATGCTGTCGAGCATTGCTGCGTAGTCGTCTATCGTTTTTATACCGCCGAGCGTTCTGGCGTTCAGATGTCCGAAATCAACGCAGGGAAGCATCTCTTCATCAAGAGTACACAGCTCCAGTACCTCATCAAGCGTTCCGAGCTGATTTATCTTACCCATAGTTTCGGGACAAATTATAGCTTTCAGTCCCTCGCTCTTTCTCTCGGCAACCGCCTTTTCAAGCGTCTGCTTTGCAAGGTACAGCGCTTCTGCCCTTGTCATCTTTGAGCATGAACCGGAATGTACTACTACCTTGGCAGCTCCCAGCTTGTCGGCTGCCCTCAGCGAATCCATAATATAATTTACGCTGTTGTCACGCTTCTCAGCCTCAACGCTTGAAAGTGAGATGAAATACGGGGCGTGGAGCGTTACGGTTATATTGTTGTCACGGGCAAGTACGGGTAACTTTTCGTAAGTTGCCGCCGCTATGCGTACTCCTCTGCCGCACTCGACCTCGTAACAGTCAAGGTTCATAGATGCAAGATATGCCGGTAGCTCATCGGGGAATTTCTTCTTGCCGAAGCTCAGCGAATTGCCGCCCGGTCCGAATTTAACAGCCATTACTTTTTCTCCTTGGTTTCCAGCTTCGAGTAGTCTCTGTGGAAAAACAAACTCTCGGCTTTTCTTTTCAGTCTGAACGTCCACGCACTTTCCATATGGAAAGGCTCAACAAGCACCGACACCGCACCCTTGATATTCCCTGCGATTATATCTGTGAATATCTGATCGCCCACGACAGCCACCTGCTTTTTCGGCACGCCCATTATCTTTATAGCCTTTGATATGCCGAATGTAAGCGGTTTACAACCGTTTGCGGTAAACGGAAGACCCAGCTTTTTGGCAAGCGGTGCGACACGCTTGTTTGTGTTGTTCGACACTATGCGCATCGGCACTCCCATTTTTTTCATACGCTCAAGCCACTCGGGGACGCCGTTTTCGGCGGCAGGATTCCCGTGCATCGAAAGCGTGTTGTCAAGGTCAAGCACCAGCGCCTTTATATTATATTTATCAAGAAAGCCCTCATCTATGTCGAGAACTGAATTTATCCAAATCTGCGGTTTAAAAATCATACCGTATCCTTTAATAAAAAATTAAAAGGCGAACAAAGCGTCAGCATGAAGCTAACCTTGTCCGCCTTTTATTACCGTAAGTAATTAATTACTTAAACTTGCGCTTACGAGCAGCCTCGGATTTCTTCTTACGCTTTACCGAAGGTTTTTCGTAGTGTTCTCTTTTACGAACCTCTGCGAGGACGCCGTCTCTGGCGCATGATCTCTTGAAACGCTTGAGAGCTGTATCTAAAGATTCATTTTTGCCTAAACGTACTTCTGCCATCTATATCCCTCCCTTTGCCAAATGGCACAGGTTATAACTCATACAAATTTTATAAAGATGTATGCTAGTATTATACAATATCGTACCGACTTTGTCAATACGTTTTTGAAAATTTCGTAAAAATTCTTGCAGATTATTCCGATTTTCAATCAAGGAACTGCTTTACATCAACTTCCTCAGCATCCTGCCAGAGCCTTTCAAGGTCGTAGAAATCCCTCGTTTCCTTATAGAAAACGTGGAAAACAACATCTATATAGTCAAGCACTATCCAGTTTCCGCTTGCCTTGCCGTCTATAGACTTAGGTTCTTCGCCCTTTTCGCCGAGTCTGAAATCGACTTCGTCTGCAAGCGCCTTTACCTGCGTTGAGCTTGAACCGCTTACTATTACGAAATAGTTTGCAAGGATCGTGAGGTCACGCACCTTGAGAATTTTTATATCATCTGCCTTTTTTGAGTCGAGAGCCTTTATGCCCTCCTTCAGAATTTCTATATCAGTCATTCTTAGGATTTTTCCTTTCTGTTTCACTTTTTCTTGCTCTCATGAGCTTTGTGTAAAAATTATATCCTTCTATCGTGCAAGGCGGTATTACTCCGCCCTTGCCGAGCGTTTCGCCTATAGAATATTTTAACGCATTGTACATAGCGTTGTCAAGATTCTCAAAGCTCATCTCCCGATATTTTTCAACATCCTTATAGCTTCTGTCGGCGCTTGTCAGATCACCTAAGTAAACGATCTTTTCAAGAAGCGACATATCAGCCCTGCCTGCCGTGTGATAACGCACCGCATTCAGAATATCAATATCCTTTATACCGAGATTTTTCGATATATGATACGCTCCCGCAGGACCATGCCAGAGCGCCGGGGTATAAAGCTCCTCGTCGCTCACGTCCATATTGCTCAGTATCGCCTGCGATTTCATCGCATTCGGAGTTTCCTCCTTTTTTATATCGTGAAGAAGTCCTGCAAGATATGCCTTTTCCTCGTCGCCGCCGTGCTTTTTTGCAAGTGCCAGACACATTGAGGCAACATTCATACTGTGCGTAAAACGCTTCTTTGAGAGCGTATTTTTCAGCATTTTCACATAGTCCGCATATTTATCGGCATAACGCTGTTCGTCCTTACTCTGCTTCTCACACATAAAGACCACGTTCCTTTATATAGTCTTCAACCGCTTCGGGTACAAGCCCTGTTATACTTTCACCGTTTTTCAGCTTTTCACGGATCTCGGTCGAACTTACCTCGGTGACGTGAAGATTAAGTACCTTTATTCTGCCCATTTCTGCGGCATATTCACACATATCGCTGTATTCGCTGTTTTCTCTTGCGGCGGCTACCACCTTGCACTCGCCCAGAAGCGCCTCATAGCGATACCACTTATCGAAATAGAACAGCATATCTCCGCCGATTATCAGATAGAATACCGCATCATCGGGGTAATGTCTTTTAAGCTCACGGATAGTATTTATCGTGTAGCTTGTACCGCCCATACGCTTTTCTATGTCGCTTATTTCAAATTTACCGTCTTCAATTTCTTTTGCAAAGGCAAGCTCGCACATCTTTGCCCTGTCCTCAAAAGCAATAAGCCCCTTGTTGCTCTTGTGAGGTGAAACACAAGTGGGGATTATCAGCATCTTCTGAAGTTTAAGGTCGGCGAAAGCTTCTTTCACCATATTTATATGTCCGTTGTGAATGGGGTTGAATGCACCGCCGAATACGCCTATCTTAATCATCTAAGCTTATCTTCCTTTTCTTGGGATCTTTATTTTGTCTGTAAAGGACTATCTTTGTGCCGATCACCTGTACAACTATGCTGTCTGTCCTTTCGCCTATCTCGCCTGCAAGCTCCTTTGCGCTGTATCCGCAGTTTTCAAGAACTCTTATCTTTATAAGCTCTCTTGCCTCCAGTGCGTCCGAAAGCTGTTTTATAAGCTCGTCCGATATTGCGTTCTTTCCTATCTGAAAGATAGTATCATAGTTACTTGCAATGCCTTTCAGCTTTGCTCTCTGTCTGCTCGTTATCTCCATTATTATCTCCGTTTCTTTCATCTCATAAAGAAATACCATATCGCAAATACAGCGCCTAGCTGTAAAACGATAATTGCCGGTATCCCTATCATAAATCTCTTATGCTTTGTTTTGTGGTGGAAAATCCGCATTGAAATATACATAGCGACAGAACCGCCGAGCGCAGACACGATGAAAAGCGTCCTTTCCCTTATGCGCCATTTATTTTTCTTTGCTTTGCTCTTATCCACCGGCGGCAGTATAAAACCGATTATGTTAATTATAATCAGATACGCCGCTGTCAGAATATAAGGTAAATCTTTGATATCCATTACTTTTTGCTAAGCTCGGCTACCAGCTTTTCAAGCGCTTTTGCCCTGTGGCTTATCCTGTTCTTTTCCTCGTCAGTAAGGCAAGCCATACTTGTATCATCGTCTATCATAAAAATAGGATCATAACCGAAGCCGTTTTCACCTATGGGCTCTTCTCCGATAAAGCCCTCGCACTCGCCCGTAACACATATCTCATAATCATCGTCACGGATAAAGTATAAAGCGCATACGAATTTTGCATTTCTGAGCGGCTTGTCAACGCCTTTAAGCTCACCGAGTACCTTGTTTATCCTGTCCTCGTTCGTTGCATTCTCGCCTGCGTATCTTGCCGAATAGATGCCCGGTGCGCCGCCTAAGAATTCTATCGAAAGTCCGCTGTCGTCCGCAAGCACAGGCGTATGCGTCATATCATATATTGTCTTTGCCTTTATATGTGCATTTTCGCTGAATGTCGTTCCGTCCTCCGCTATATCGGTATTGATTCCCGCTTCCTTCATCGAAACAGGCTCATAGCCGAGAGGCGTCAACATTTCCTTGAATTCCTTTATCTTACCTGCATTGTTTGAGGCGATAATAAGTTTCATATATTGTCCTTTCGTTACTGATTTGATCATTCAAACAGGGCTTCAACATAGTCCTGCGGTATAAACGGTTGCAGATCGTCTATCTTCTCACCCACACCGACCAGCTTTACAGGTATACCAAGTTCCTCTTTTATAGGTATTATTATACCACCTTTTGCCGTTCCGTCAAGCTTTGTAAGAACGATACCCGTTATATCTGCCGTTTCCTTGAACAATCTTGCCTGATTTACCGCATTCTGTCCCGTTGTAGCGTCAAGCACAAGTAATGTTTCAACACGGCTGTCGGGAGCGTTGTTGTTTACTATTCTTGCAATCTTCTTAAGCTCGTCCATAAGGTTCTTCTTGTTGTGAAGTCTCCCTGCCGTATCGCAGATGATAACGTCCGCATCTCTTGCCATACCTGCCTTGATGGCGTCAAACACAACAGCCGCAGGATCGCTTCCCTCCGAGTGCTTTATAATATCAACACCGGCACGGTCAGTCCATACCTGCAACTGTTCGATAGCCGCCGCACGGAATGTATCCGCCGCCGCAACGACAACTTTCTTGCCGCTGCTTTTAAGGTTATACGCAAGCTTTCCTATAGTGGTCGTCTTGCCTGCGCCGTTTACGCCTATAACAAGTATAACAGTCGGCTTTGTATCAAGGTAAAGCTCATTGTCACCCTTGAGAATTTCTGCGATTATCTTCTTCAAAAGTCCCTTTACTTCCGCAGGGTCGGTAGTGCCTGTAGCCTTTACCTCTTTTCTTAACGCTTCGCAGATATTTGCGCTTGTCACAGCGCCGATATCGGACAGTATAAGCGTTTCTTCAAGCTCTTCAAAGAAGTCCTCGTCAATCTTTGTGAACGAGTTTATAACTCCTGTTATCTTACTTGCAAGAGCGTCTTTTGTGTTCTTTAAGCCGCTTTTCAGCTTTTCAAAAAATCCCATTGAAAAATTTCTCCTACTTTATATATTCAACCAGCTTTTCCAAAGCCTTATCGGCTTCAACCGTATAATCGGGGATAAGCGGTTCAATGCTTTTGTTTATGTCCACACGGTAGAATTTCTTGTATGATACACTCAGCACAAGTTTCGATTCGGGAAGCTGAAAACCCAGCTTGTCGCCGTATGCGGTCGGCATATTTCCGGGTATTTCGCCTATCACCTTTCCTATGCCGTTATCCTGTATCACCGTTGCAAAGTCCATTGCCGAGCTGAACGTGTATTGCGATGTCAGCACATACACCTTGCCGTCAAAAGCATTTTCAACATGCTTATTCGGCGTTATCTCATCACGGTACGAGATCAGATTTCCGCCGTTTCGTATATCCGTTCCTCCGAACAGCTTATAATCGCTTATATTTATATAGCGCAGAAATTCATTTATGACCTCTGTTGTTCCGCCGCCGTTGCTTCTTAAATCAACGGCGATATTTCCGATATTGTTATCTCTTACCGCACTGAAAAATTCCGACAACCTATCGGTGTATTCCTGCGACATTTCACAACGGTTGAGTGTGAAAATGCCAAGTGAATTCTCCTTGTCGATCTTATATGAGCATAGCTCAAGCTGTTTTCTTTCGGGCGGCTCGTCCGTCATATCAAAATGCTTTGTTTCGTTATTTTCACCGAAAACAACATCTATCCCGTCAGATACATCCGCACCGAAAAGCGTAAGCCAGCTGCCGTATTGCAAAGCCTCACCGAACATATAGTCCGCATAGAAGCCGACCTGCGGCTCACATGGAAACACCTTTTTGAAATGCTTCTTCATACTGTCCGCCGATATGCCGTCAATTGATACAAGCGTGCCGTCATTATAAGCCTTGCTTATTTCGTTACCGCCGCTGACATACCGGGTACCTGATACGGTAACTATCGTGTGTGCATCGTCAAGTGTGCAGACAAGCTCGGCAGATTTGTCCCACAGCTCGGTTATTGTCACGCTGTCCTTGCTCATCAGCTCTCTGCGCAGTTTAACATAACTGCTGTTGAACTTATTTTCTGCATTTTCGTCTGTCAGAAGTGCAGGGTGATTTGCACTTACGGTATCAAAGACATATTTCAGATCTTTGACTGCCTGCTCCTTGCTGATTTTGGTTTCAAGCGGCAGTGTCGGCTCAAAATCAGTCTGTGCGTCATAACCGCAGATCTTAAGCACTATACCGCCTACCGCAAGAATAACGGCAAGCAATAAAGCTGTTACTCTCAATTTGTTCATTTTCTACCCCGATATTTCATATACGATATACAATTTCCTTATGCGATTTCCTTTATGCGTTTTCAACCTCGTTTAAAAATTCCTCGCTGAATTCCTGCCTTAACAGTCCCGATACGCCCTTTTCCTGCATATAAACGCCATACAGCACATCGCACAGCTCTATTGTACCTCTCCTGTGCGTTATTACCATAAGCTGAGTGTTATGCGAGAAACGCTTAAGATATGTAGCGTACTTCTGTACGTTTGCCTCGTCAAGCGCCGCATCGACCTCATCAAGCATACAGAACGGCGTTGGTCTGTGCAGTAATATAGCAAGGTAAATCGTCAGCGCTACCATCGACTTTTCGCCGCCCGAAAGAAGCGACAGGCTCTTTATTACCTTTCCGGGAGGTGCGGCATATATCTCAACATCGGAGTTCAGCACATCGTCCGGGTCTGACAGCTGAAGCCTTGCTTCGCCGCCGCCGAATATCTCGCTGAACAGCATTCCGAAATGGTGATTTATATCGTCAAAGCTCTCCGTGAACCTCTGCTTTATATCCTTTATAAGATCTGCAATAAGGCTTTCAAGCTCCGTCTTTGAGGTTTCAACGTCCTTTAGCTGTTTTGCAAGAACGCCGTAACGCTCAGATACCTCCTCCAGTTCTTCTATAGAGCTGTAGTTTACGCTTCCAAGTGCCGCAATGCTTCTCTTTATCTCGGCAAGCTCTGCCTTAAGCATGAATATGCCTGCGTCATCGACAGGCTTCGCACGTTCCTTTGCCTCACTGCGTGTCATCTCGTACTTGTCCCACAGTCCCGAGATTATCTTCTCGGTCTGACCTTCCGCCGAGCCTTTGCGTTCTTCCTGACGGGCAAGGTCTGCACTGAACTTTTCCTTTGCCTCGGTAAGTTCTCTTATCGACTTGTTTATCTCGCTGATACGCTTTTCAGCCGCATTTGTGAGCGATACGTTATCTGCGATTGCCTTTTCGTTGTCGCCTGCCGTTTTTGCTATTTCTTCGGTCTGAGCCGTTTTCAGAATTATGATTTCATTCTTCTGCTCAATTCCGTTTTTAAGCTCCTCAATTTTTCTGAGCTGTTCGCTTCCGCCGTCGCTCAGTGCAAGGATAGATGCGTCTATACCCTCTATCCTTGTGCGGATGTTGGATATATCGCCGTTTACCGTCAGAACGTCCATATTGTTCCTTTGTATCCTGTCGGCTATCTCTTTTCTCTTATCCTCCGCCTTGTCAAGACCGCTTCTCTGCTCGCTCAGAGCCTTCTCGTTCTTTTCGATTTCGGCAAGCACGCTTTCAAGCTGTGACTTTGTATCGGAAAGTAGCTTCCTGCCGTCATTCTCGGCTCTTTCCTGTGCGTCAAGCTGTTCCTCGGCACTGTCACGCTGTGCGGTAAGCTGTGACAGCAGCTGCTTTATACCGTCACGCTGTGCCTCAAGTCTTGCTATCTTAGGCTCGCACTGCGATACGGTTTCGGAAAAGCCCTCCATTTCCTCCGCCATCTTTGCGACTTCCGCCTGCAAGGGCTTTAGCTGTTCGCTCTCGGCTTTTATCTTCACACTGAGTTCTTCAATCTGTTCGGATAATAAAGCAAGTTCCTGCTTTCTTGCGATTATACCTGCGTCATTTCTGACACTGCCTCCCGTGAACGAACCGCCTGCGTTTATGACCTGACCGTCAAGCGTCACTATCCTGAAACGGTATCCGTACTTCTTGGCAATGAACGATGCCGTGTCGATATCCTCAACTACCGCCGTCTTTCCGAGTATGGATTTTACTATTCCATCATACAGCCCGTCATATTCCACAAGGTCGCACGCCATACCCTCAAAGCCGTTCTCATTACTCAGCCCTCCGACTTCGAGCATTTTTCCCTTTACGCTTGTCAGCGGAAGAAATGTCGCACGTCCGAGGTTGTTTTCCTTAAGATAACGCATACTGCGCTTTGCCGCTTCCTCGTTATCAGTAACGATGTTCTGCATTATACCGCCCAGTGCTATCTCAATAGCTACAGTATAACGCTTATCCACGCTGATTATGTCGGCTACAGTACCTCTTATACCGCTGAGCCGTCCTTGCCTGTCCGCCATTATTACCGACTTTACGCTTGACTGGAAGCCCGCCATATTCTTGTCTATCTCGTCAAGCACCTGATGGCGTGACGCTTTCGTTTCGTACTCCTTGCGCAGCGTTTCAAGCGTCTGACCTGCCGTTTTCAGCTTGTCATTCTTATTGGCAAACAGCTTTTTATATCCTGTCAGCTTGTTCTCGGCTTCTGCCTTTTCTTCCTTTGCCTGTTCAAGCTCTTCATCGGTATCGCTGAGCTTTATTCTCTGCGTCTTTGCTTCTGCCGCCGCATTCTCAGCCGTTCTTGTAAGTTCCTCCTTACGCTTTGAAAGCTGTTCGGAGGTTGTCTCTATCTGCTGTACCGAAAGCTGCAACTGCGTTCTTTTAAGATACAGCCGACCCTGCTTTTCGTCAAGCTCCTTATACTCCCCCGAAAGCGTTTCGCCCTCAGCGTCGATTCCCGTCAGTTCCTCCGTCAGCTGTTCGCTGTCCGCCTTCAGCCGACCTATAAGCGCCTGCTTTTCCTCTATCTCGTTTTCAAGGTTCTTTTTATCTTCTTCAAGCCTTGCCTTGCCGCTCTTGCCGTCCTCTATCTGCTTTTCGGTTTCCGCAATAGCTTCTTCTGCGTGCGAAATATCGTTGCGCAGTACGGCAATCTCAGCCTTTATATCGCTTATGCGGTCCTTAGCCTCGTCACTTCCGGCTTTCAGCTTTTCAAGCTTGGCACGGAGCGTCATTCTGCGATTGTTGTTGTCCTCTTCCTCAGCCTCCAGCTTTGCAATATCCCTGTCGAGATTTTCACACTCCGCCTTGCTGAGAAGTAATTTGTCCTCCGCTTCCGAAATCGTCTTTTCAAGTGCGGACAATTCGTACATACTTACCGTTATATCAAGATCTTCTTCCCTCGAAAGCAGTTCCTTCGCCTTTTTAGCCTTTGCCGCCTGCTTTTCAAGCACAGGGAGTCTTGTTTCAAGTTCCGACGCTATATCACGGATACGGAGCAGATTATCCTCCGTGCGCTTCAGCTTGTTCTCTGCGTCCTTTTTCTGCGCTAAGAATTTCGATACGCCCGCCGCTTCTTCAAAAACCTCACGGCGCTTGCTTCCGCCCGATTCGACTATCTCCGACACCTTGCCCTGACCGATAACGCTGTAGCCGTCACGACCAAGACCCGTACCCATAAACAGTTCGTTTATATTCTTGAGCAGTGTCTTTGCTCCGTTTATCTTATATTCCGACTCGCCGCTCCTGTACAGCTTACGGGATATTACCACCTCGTCACTGTCTACCCTGAGCGCCCTGTCACAGTTATCTATAGTCAGCGTTACACTCGCAAAGCCCATCGGCTTTCTGCGTACAGTTCCGTGAAAGATAACATCCTCCATTTTATCTCCACGCAGACTTTTAGCGCCCTGCTCTCCCATTACCCAGCGCAGTGCGTCACTTATATTACTTTTACCGTTGCCGTTACTTCCGACAACAGCGGTCATTCTCTTGTCAAAATGCAGTATGGTCTTATCGGGAAACGATTTGAACCCGTATATTTCCATAGATTTAAAAAACATCAACCGATCCTCTCCGCACGGAAATCCGTGCCTTTCTCTTCCTTTATCTTAAAGGAAATTCCACGCTGCGAAAGCGCATTGCGGTTAGCTCCGCCCTGCCCGATTATCTTGCTTATATTACGCTTGTCCGTATAAAAGACGTATTTTCCCCCGTCCTCGCACACAGCGTTCATCTTTTCCAGATACAATATGCTCTCGGCTATCTCACGCAGTGCCGGGTGATATACTCCCCCGACCATTTCCTGCTCAACATCACGGCTTGCGTGAAGCCCCATACGGATAACTGCGACCCCTGCCTTGTTAAACATATCGAGCAGCCTTGCACAGAGCCTTGTTGTCTGCTCAAAGGTAAAGCTGTCATACATTCCGCTCTCGTGCAGTCTGCCAAGCTCGGTATTTTTCAGTATAACAGTAGGGTAAATCCTCACCGTGTCGCAGTGGAGTGCGATAAACTCCTTTGCGGTATCAATGCAGTATTGCTCCGTGTCCTTATACAGCCCCGTCATCATCTGAAGCCCGAGTTCAAATCCGCTCTGCTTTATAAGCCGTGAGGCACGTCTTACGTCCTGTGCCGTATGGCCTCTGCGGTTAGCTGTCAGCACCTCGTCATTCATACTCTGTGCACCAAGTTCTATCGCCGTCATACCGTAGCTTTTAAGAATGCCGAGTATTTCCTCGTCAATGCAGTCGGGTCTTGTCGAACAGCGTATACCGTCATACTGCTCGGGATATGCGTCTGTATAACGCTTGGCTACCGTCAGCAGTCTTATCATATAATCCCTGTCTATTGCGGTAAAGCTGCCGCCGAAAAACGCTATCTGCGCTTTCGTACCGCTGTCTTTAAGATTTTCAAGCTGCCCCTCAAGTATGCTTTCAAGTTCCTTTTCAGTGACAGGCTCGCTGTGTCCGCTTATCGTTTTCTGATTGCAGAAGCTGCATATATGCGTACAGCCGTAATGCGGTATAAATACCGAAATGTTAGTTTGTTTCATATCCCATAAGGCTTATAGCCTCTTTTGCGGCGCTCTGCTCCGCTTCCTTCTTGCTCTTACCCTTACCCGTGCCTATTATCTGACCGTTCAGAAGCACATTTGCCGTAAACTGCTTGTTATGCGCCTGTCCGCTTTCATCGCTTATCTCATAGGCAACACGTTCCTCCGGGTTCTGCTGGATTATCTCCTGCAATACCGTCTTGTAATCTCCGAGCAGGAATTTACCCGTACTCAGCTTATCGAGCGGCGGTATAAACGGCAGTATGAAATTTCTTGCCGCTTCAAATCCGCCGTCAAGATATATTGCCGCAATAAGCGCCTCAAATGCGTCCGCCAATATCGAGTGGCGATCTCTGCCGCCCGTATGTTCTTCTCCTTTTCCCAGAAAAATATACTTGCCTAAATCTATTTTTCTTGCAAAGGGATAAAGCGCATTTTCACACACTACGCTTGCTCTTATCTTGGTAAGCTGTCCTTCGGGCAGATTAGTAAGATTTTCAAAAAGATGCTCGGACACAACAATGCTCAGCACGCTGTCGCCTAAAAATTCGAGGCGCTCGTTACTGCGCAGATGTTTTCCGTTTGTGTATGACGAATGAGTAAGAGCCTCTTTTAAAAGCTCAGGATTTTTGAACGTATAGCCTATTATCTGTTCAAGCTCTGTCATTTCTTTTCCTTTCAATAATTCTCACGGGAGGGAAGCCCCTCCCGCAAGCCAAAAATCAACCTTCCGTATTTTCCGACAGCACCTTTTCCATCTCTGCGATAACGTTTCTCTCAACGAAATCCTTGGCCTGTCTTACGGCGTTCTTGAATGCAAGAGCGTCACTGCTGCCGTGCGCCTTAAGCACGGGTTTCGCCGTACCTAAAAGCGGAGAACCGCCTGTTTCCCTGTAGTCCATCTGCTTGCTTATTTCCTTGATGCCCTTCATAGTAAACATTGCGCCTATCTTTGTACCGAGGTTGCGGAAGAATATCTTCTTGAGCGAAGCCTTCATAAACTTGCCCATACCCTCTACTGTTTTAAGGTAGATGTTACCCGTAAAGCCGTCCGTTACAACAACGTCGACCTCGCCTAAAGCCGCATTTCTCGCCTCGACATTGCCCGTGAAATTAAGCGTGCTGTTTTTGAGCATAGCGTAAGTTTCCTGTTCAAGCTCCCTGCCCTTTTCTTCTTCTGCACCGACATTCAGCAGTCCGACCTTGGGGTTGTCAACACCCATTATCTTGTTCATATAAACACTGCCCATAACAGCAAACTGCCTTAACATATCAGGACGGCAATCAACGTTTGCGCCGCCGTCAAGCAGTATATACATATTATTAAGACCGGGCATTACAGGTGTCAGTGACGGACGCTTTACGCCCTTGATACGCTTTACTATAAGAGTACCGCCCATAACAAGAGCCGCCGTACTGCCTGCACTTATCATAGCGTCCGCTCTGCCGTCAGCTACCATCTGCATAGCCACGCCCATTGAGCAGTTCTTCTTTTCCTTTAATATCATCTTGGGGTTATCCTCTATCTCGATAACTCCGTCAGCCTGCTCAAATGTGATATGATCCTTTGAAAGCCCCAGTCTTTCAAAGCACTCGCCGAGCTTCTTTGTGTCACCCGTCAGCACAATGTCAACTCCGTACTCCTTTACAGCGTCAACCGCACCCTTTACTACCTCGTCCGGCGCATTATCTCCGCCGAAAGCGTCTATAGCTATTTTCATAATCCATTTTCCTTTCGTATAAAATCAGGTACTTATCGCTTTGCCTTTAGTTTTTCACAGAGGGTCTGCCACTCCCGTATCAAAACACCGACCGTTCAAAAAGCTGTTTTGCTAGACAGACAGACCGCATTACCGCTGTGCAGCGATTCCCTGCTCGCAGAGTGCTTTCCTCAGATCCTCAAGTCCTCTGTCCGCAATCGTCCTGTATCTCAGCTTCTTGTCCTTTATCCTTTCGGGGAGCGGCGGCAGTATTCCCATATTCGCCCCCATCGGCTGAAAGTCCTTGTTCTCCGTGCTTATATGCCTTGCCAGTGCCGCTGTCATGCAGGTTTCGGGCAGTTCGAGCGGCTTTTCTCCGTCAAGCGCCCTTGCAAGATTTATTCCGGCTATAATGCCCGATGCCGCACTTTCGACATATCCCTCAACACCCGTCATCTGACCTGCGAAATATATATTGTCGCTGTCGATAAGTCTGAAATTCTTATCAAGCAGACCGGGAGAATTAAGGAATGTGTTCCTGTGCATAACGCCGTATCTTACAAATTCCGCATTCTGAAGCCCGGTTATCATCGAGAATACTCTTTTCTGCTCTCCGAATTTAAGATTCGTCTGGAATCCCACAAGGTTGTAAAGCGTACCCTCGTTGTTTTCTTTTCTCAGCTGTACCACTGCATAAGGCCGTCTGCCCGTTCTGGGGTCGATAAGACCCACAGGCTTCATACAGCCGTAGCGGACGCTTTCTATTCCACGCTTTGCAAGCACCTCTACAGGCATACAGCCCTCGTACACTTTAAGATTCTCAAAGCTTTTGAGCTGTACGCTCTCTGCGTTTACAAGCTCGTTATAAAAGGCTTCATATTCTTCCTTTGTCATCGGGCAGTTGATATAATCCGCCTCGCCCTTGTCATAACGTGTAGCGAAAAACGCAAGGCTCATATCAATGCTTTCTGCGGTAACTATGGGTGCCGCCGCATCGTAGAAGCTGAGCGGACTTCCACAGCGCTCCTGTATCTTTTCGGCGAATGTATCGCTTGTCAGCGGGCCTGTCGCAATTACGGTATCGCTTTTGGGAAACTCCGTTATCTCGCCGTTTACGATTTCAATATACGGGTGATTAGTTATCATTTCGGTCACAGCGTCGGAAAACTCCGTGCGGTTGACCGCAAGAGCACCGCCTGCACCGACCTTTGTTTTCTCTGCGGCTTTCATAGTCACAGAGTTCATATAACGCATTTCTTCCTTAAGCATACCGCAGGCGCTGGCGGTATCCGCACTTTTCAGCGAATTACTGCACACAAGCTCCGCAAAGCCCTTGTACTTATGGGCAGGCGAATACTTTTCCGGCTTCATCTCACACAGCCTTACATGAAAGCCTCTGTTCGCAAGCGCCCATGCCGCCTCAACTCCCGCAAGACCTGCGCCTATTACGGTAACAGTAGTTTTATCCAATTTATCTTATCCTTATCAGTTTTCGTTCTTCTTATCCTCATCGGCAGGACGTACATATCCGCAACCGTCCTTTGCACAGTATACCTGACCCTGCTTGCCGACTTTCTTGAACAGTGTCGAGCCGCACTTAGGGCACTTGTCCGCAAGCGGGGTATCCCACGTCATAAAATTGCAATCCTTGTAGTTCTCGCATCCGAAGAAGGGTTTGCCCTTCTTTGATTTCTTCGCCAGCATCTTGCCGCCGCAGTGCGGGCAAAGTCCGCCTGTTTCGTTTACTATCCTCTTGGTGTTCTTGCACTCCGGGAAACCCGAACAGCCCAGGAACTTTCCGTAAGGACCTATCTTTATGACCATAGGCTTTCCGCACTTGTCACAGATTATATCGGTAGGCTCATCGGGTATCTTTACCCTCTTGCCCTCCATATCCTTTTCAGCCTTTGTGAGCATCTTGTCAAAGCCTGTATAGAACTTTCCGAGTACATCCACCCAGTCAGCCTTGCCTGCTTCTATCTTATCAAGGTCGCTTTCCATCTGTGCGGTAAACTTTGCGTCTACTATACGCTCAAAGTGACCTTTCATAAGGTCGGTTATAACTATACCGAGCGAGGTCGGCTTTAACTGCTTCGCCTCACGCTCAACATAGTGTCTGTCGAGTATAGTGGCAATTGTAGGCGCATAGGTAGACGGTCTGCCTATGCCGTTTTCTTCAAGCGCTTTGATAAGGCTCGCCTCTGTATATCTCGGTGGCGGTTGAGTAAAGTGCTGGTTGCCCGTAAGTTCTTTTACTTTCAGCTTTTCGCCTACTTCAAGAGCCGGCAGTGCGCCGCCCTCCTCTTCGTCATTATCCTTGCTTTCTTCATACAGCTTTGTAAAGCCGTCAAATTTCACGGTATATCCGTTTGCCTTGAACAGACACTCTCCGCAGGTAATATCTACCGCCTTTGTATCAAGAAGCTGATTTTCCATCTGGCTTGCCATAAAACGCTCCCATATCAGCTTATACAGCTTGTACTGGTCGCCAGAAAGCGCAGACTTTACCTTTTCGGGAGTAAGCGTGATTATTGTCGGACGGATAGCCTCGTGTGCGTCCTGAGCATTGTTCTTCGACTTGAATACTCTGGGCTTTGAGGGCAGATATTCCTTGCCGTATGTCGATTCTATCATCTGTGCCGCAGCCGCTTTTGCCTCATCGGAAATACGCAGGCTGTCTGTTCGCATATAGGTTATGATACCTACTGCGCCCATATCGGGTATCTCAACGCCCTCATACAGCTCCTGCGCCGCTTTCATTGTACGTCTAGCGTTGAAAGACAGCTTTCTTGACGCTTCCTGCTGTAAGGTAGAGGTGGTGAACGGCGGTGCAGGTGTTTTCTTTCTTGTGCTGTTCTTGATATTGGTGATGATAAACTCGCCGTTTTCAAGCATAGCAAGCACCTTGTCGGTTTCTTCTTTATTGAGCGCTTTGAACTTCTCGCCCTTGACCTCTGTCAGCTTTGCAGGGAATGCACGTCTGCTCGAAGCGGACAACAGCTTTGCGTCTATGCTCCAGTATTCCTGTGCCTCAAAGCTCTCTATCTCCTGCTCTCTGTCAACGATAAGCCTTACCGCAACCGACTGTACACGGCCTGCCGAAAGACCTCGTCTGACTTTCTTCCATAAGAACGGGCTTAATTTATAGCCCACTATTCGGTCAAGTATACGTCTTGCCTGCTGTGCGTTGATAAGGTCCATATCAAGCGTTCTCGGATGGCTCATGCCCGCCTCGATACCGCTCTTTGTGATCTCGCTGAACGTTACACGCACAGGTGCGTCCGGACTTATCCCAAGGACGTGTGCCAGGTGCCAAGAAATAGCCTCTCCCTCTCTATCAGGGTCGGTCGCAAGATATACTATGTCAGACGCCTTTGCATCTTTCTTAAGCTCTTTTATAAGAGCCGCCTTATCTTTCTTGTTCTCATACTTAGGCTCAAAGTTGTTGTCAACGTCAACTCCGAGCTTCGACTTCGGCAGATCACGGATATGACCTACAGATGCTACTACGGAATAATCCTTTCCGAGATATTTCTCAATTGTTTTCGCCTTCGCAGGCGACTCAACTATTACCAGATGGGACAAATTTTTCGTCTTCCTTTCCACGGCAACGTGCCGCTCCGAATTCGCCTTTCAAACTGTTTGCGTATTGCTACGGTTTGTGTACGGCGGGCGGCTCTCGCCGCACCCTTTTAACATTTTATCTTTGCTTTTTTATTTTGTCTTAACAAAACGGCATTGTGCCGGTTCAAATTCGCCTTTTAAACTGTTCGCATATTGCCGACAGCTTGTGTACGGCGGGCGGCTCTCGCCGCACCCTTTTAACATTTTATCTTGATTGGTTTTTTTATATTGTTAATTGAAATTCCGATATTCAAAGGCAGAGCATAATACCTCGCCATATAAATAACATCACGATTTCAACGCTGAATTATAAACCGCAATTATTAACCGTATTTAACGTTGAGCTTACTCTCTGACCTTTGACATTTCCCACGCAATAACCGATGCCGCAACCGATGCGTTAAGGCTCTCGGCACTGTTTATCGGTATAAACAGCGACTTGTCGCACAGCTTTTTCACGGTATCGCTGACCCCGTTGCCCTCGTTGCCGATAACGACAGCGGTCTTTTGAGGCAGCTTTTCTTCTCCCAGCTTCACCGACCTGTCCGAAAGCTCCGCCGAATACACGGTAAATCCGCCCTTTTGCAAAAGCGTTATCGCTTCTTCGGTATCACAGCAGTATATCGGCAGTCTGAACAGCGAACCCATCGCACTTCTTACCGTTTTGGGTGCAAACACGTCTGCGCAATCACCGGCAAGTATAACCCCATCAATAGAAAATGCGTCACAGGAACGTATTATCGTGCCAATATTACCCATATCTTGTAAATTTTCCAATATTATAAACTGTCTGCTACTATCTATTGTACTTAAATTCAGAATTTTGTCAAGATGTCTTACTGTAATAAAAATCCCCTGCGGCGATTTTGTGTCGGAAATGCTGTCGGCAACCTCTTCAGAAATTCTGACAACCTTACACTGCTCTCTCAGCATACCCACAACATTGGGATATTTATCTTCCGCCGACACAGTAACATAAGCGTTTTCACCTAAAGTACAACCGCTTTTAACTGCTTCAACAGCCAGTTTTGCTCCTTCACAAGGGAAAAAACCCGACTGTCTGCGGTATTTTCTCTGCTCGACCAGCTTTCTGTATTCCTTTATATAACTGTTCTGCTTTGAAGTGATTTCCATATTTCTCCTTAATACTCAGTTTCTTGACTTTTATCGGTCGTTATGCTAAAATTTCTTTAACCGTGTACGGTAAAGAAAGGACTTAATTTTCATGATATTTTCCGAGCTAAGCCTTATTGAAAAGGAAACAGGACTTAAATACGATCCCGAAACCGCAACACTGAGCGGAGTCAAGAACGGTGTTCCTGTCGTAGTTTTTGACAACGATAAAAAGCACAGATTCGACATAGTGTGCGGCGCAGTGATAACCGACCGGCAGTTCGGCAGGATATACACTATGGCTGAGCGCTTTCCCAAGAAAACAATGCTCGGCGTTGAAAACGTTGACGGTTGCGTCAACATTTACTGCAAGGGATACAATCTCATGCAGGAAAATCTGCCGTTACTCATTGAATTTTTGGAAAAACTCACTGCCTATTTAAAAAGTGAAATGCGCAGTTCAACACCTATACAGGTTGCAAAGGTACTTGAACTGGAAGACTATGAGATACTCACAAGACGCAGACGTTCAGACGGGACTGTCCGTCCTCCGTTTGATGTAAAAGGTACGATAAAAGGCTTGCTCGGCGGTATACTCGGACTTCTGATCGGTTGTGCCATATTCGTTGTGTTTATTATGATGTCGGACCTTGTCGGCTGGATAGGCGGCGTTATAATGTCTGCCGCAGTAATATCGCTCTATACGGTGTTCTCAAAGAAGCTGAGAACTATCGACTGCGTGTTCACAGCAATACTTACATTTGCAGGTTGGGTGCTTTCAAACGGTTTTGCGTATCTGTTCCAGATATTCCTGAAAGAACAGGAAGCAGGCACTGTTGTCAATATTTTCGGAATACTTGACAACCTAGCAAAATATTCAATGCAGTATGCCGAATTGTCCGGCAATTTACTGAACCGCCTTATTGTTACATTCATATTTGTAGTTGCCGGCGCAATAGGAAGCTACGTCTTCTATTACAAGCACCACAGCAAGGATATGTATTAAAAGGATTTATATACCCGACTTACAGTCGGGTATATTTTATGCCTTTTAATCTGCCGCTGACACTTCAAATATAAAAAATCACACGCCCATAATAATGTGGGCGTGTTGTTTTCTCTTAAAGAGCAGCCTTAGCCTTCTCAACAAGTGCAGTAAAACCTGCGGGATCGTTGATAGCGATTTCTGACAGCATCTTTCTGTTAAGACCGATGTTAGCCTTCTTTAAACCATTGATGAATGTTGAATAGTTAGTGCCATTCATCTTGCAAGCAGCGTTGATTCTTGCGATCCAGAGCTTTCTGAAATCTCTCTTCTTTAAACGTCTGCTGATGTAAGCGTACTGACCTGACTTCCAGACAGCTTCCTTGGCAGTCTTGAAAAGTCTGCTCTTGCCGCCCCAGTAGCCCTTTGCCAGCTTTAATGTTTTATTTCTTCTCTTACGAGTTGCTAATGCACCTTTAATACGAGCCATCGTTAAATTCCTCCTATAGTGAATATTGCGCCGAAACGGTCGCAGTTAGTTTTTATTTGTAGGGTATGAGCTTCTTAACTTCTGCAACGTTCGTCTTGTCGCAGTATCCTGCTGCACGATTGATACGTTTTCTCTTTGTAGCCTTCTGTGTCAGTCTGTGACGACGGTTTGTCTTCTGGTACTTGACCTTACCGTTCTTGGAGAGGTTAAAACGCTTTTTAGCACCGCTGTGGGTTTTGATCTTGATCTTCTTTGCCATGAGTGGAATCCTCCTTATTTATTTTCCGCCGGTTTATCGGCGTCCTTCTTTGCTTTCTTGCCGTTTGCCGCTGTCTTGGGAGCTACAACTGCCATATAGTTTCTGCCCTCAAGCTTAGCAGGCTTTTCGCATGCGCCGTACTCTGAAACAGCTTCAAGAACTCTCTGCATAAGCTCCTCACCAAGATTTACATGTGACAGCTCTCTTGCTCGTCTGTAACGAACCTTGATACGAACCTTGTCGCCGTTTTTAAGGAACTTTATAGCCTGATTAGCCTTCGTGTTAAAGTCGTTGGTGTCGATATTGAGCGACATCTGTATCTCTTTAAGCTCAGCCTGTTTCTGGTTCTTTTTAGATTCCTTTTCCTTCTTTGACTGCTCAAAACGGAACTTGCCGTAATCCATTATACGACATACCGGAGGAGTAGCGGAAGGAGCGATAAGCACGAGGTCTAAGTCAGCCTCAATCGCCATATCAAGAGCCTGCGCCGAAGACATAATGCCGAGCTGCTCATTGTCAGCTCCGATCACACGGACCTCTTTTTCATTTATCTCTTCGTTGATGAGTTGTTCTTTTGTGCTGATTGTAAAGCACCGCCTTTCTGAAAACAAATTGTTTTATGCAAAACAAAAAGCGTGATAAACTGCAATGCAGATTCTCTCACGCTGTACAAATATTACAGACGGAATTAAACTGATAATCCGTCGGGAATTTCTGTAATTACCTCATTGAACAACCTTTCGGCGTAAATGGGTGAGAGTGCTTCTCTGCTTTTGTTTCACAATTTAATTTACCTGATGATTATACTACATTTATCCGCAGTTGTCAATAGGGAAAGTGAAAAATTTTATTAAAACCGATAAAAAGCGTAAAAACAGCTTGTTTCCCTTTGCCAAGAGCAATCAGCGTAATTATTTCTCAGCCTTTATCCCGATACATTCCGTACAACATCGGATATGTCAAATTCAACATTCATTTTATCACCTGCAAATTTAATATGACATGGACATATTGTAGCGTAAACAAAAAAGAAATTCAAGAGAATTAAAATTGTGCTAAAAGATTAAAATACAGCAAAATTCCCCTCACTTTGCAGTGAGGGGAATCATTTCAAAGTTATTGGTTTAAACCGTTGCGCCCTTATTTACAAATACGGGATAAGTTTCTGTTCCTGCAAGCGAACGGTACTCGCTGATAGTAACGTTCTTATCTGTGATGACGAAGTTCATCTCAGCCTTTGCGCCTACTGTCGTATCCTGCATAAGTATGCAGTTCTTGACCTTTGCGCCCTTTTCAATCTTTACGCCTCTGAACAGAACACAGTTCTCAACCGTACCCTCGATAACGCAGCCGTCGGCAACAAGAGAATTCTTGACATCTGCGTCAATGCCGTACTTTGCAGGGGCGTCATCTCTTACCTTTGTATAGATAGGAGCGTCGCTCATAAAGAGGTGATCACGCAGGCTCTTGTCAACGAGCTTCATATTTGTTTTGAAGTATGTATCCATACTGTCGATCTGTGCGAAGGGCTTGTCGAACTTGTAGCCGAGTACCTTTATCTCGTGGAGCTTCTTCTGCAGTACGTCTATCTCGAAGCTGTAGAGATTACGGCTTTCAGCGTCACGAATTTCGTTGAGCAGGAAATCCTTGCTTACAACGAACATATTAAGGCTTACATTGTGTTCGCCGCTGATTTCGGGTCTGATAAGCACATCGTATATAACGTTGTCGGAATTTACAGCAAGAACGGTCTTTGTCATTGTCTGCTCTGTCGTGAATGTTCCTCTGCCGTATACAACAGTAATGTCTGCGCCGTTTTTCTCGTGGAAATCAATTATAGGTCTGTAGTCGATATTTGCCACTACATCTGCGTCTGAAAGCAGTACATATTCTGCGTTTGAGCTTTCGATAAAGGGCTTTACCTGAGCCATAGCCTCAAGTCTGCCTCTGTAAAGAGCGTTGCTGTTTCCGTAAGGAGGAAGCAGGTGCATACCGCCTGTTTTTCTTGAAAGATCCCATTCATCGCCCGATCCTAAGTGATCCATAAGCGATAAGTAGTTGTCCTTTGTGATAATACCTACGTTGTCAATATCGCTGTTAACCATATTTGACAGCGGGAAATCTATCATTCTGTATCTGCCGCCGAAAGGCACGCTTGCAAGTGTGCGCTGCTTTGTAAGATCGGCTACGCTCTGCTCGTGCATATTAGCGAAAATCAGACCGAGTACATTTGCCATATTAGCCATTTCTCTTTTCTCCTCCCGTTCACACATCAGCCGAGATCATTGCCTTGGGCTTGATCTCCGCATTGTCGCTTACTGTTACGCCGTGTCCGATTACCGCAACACCCCATGTATCCTTGTCCTCGATAGACTCGGGTCTTGCACCGACCTTGACGTTTTCACCTATTACGCAATCCTCGCCGACAATAGCATATTCAACTACTGCACCCTTCTTTATCGTGGTGTTCGGCATTATGATACTGTCACGCACGACTGCACCGGGCTCAATAGTTACGCCTGCAAACAGTACAGAGAAGTCTATGTGACCTTCAATGTTGCAGCCCTCAGAAATAAGAGAGTTCTGGATAACGCTCTCGGGGCTTGCGTAATGAGGAGGCATTACGGGGTTTCTCGAATAAATTCTCCATCTTGAATCGTGAAGCTCCAGAGGAACGTTGGGATTAAGAAGATCCATATTTGCTTCCCACAGGCTGTCGATAGTTCCGACATCCTTCCAGTAGCCGTCAAAGTGATAAGCAACGAGCTTGTTGCCCTCTGCCAGCATTGCAGGGATAATATTCTTACCAAAGTCCTTGCTTGCGCCCTCGTCATTTTCGTTGGCGATAAGGTGCTTTTTCAGATTCTGCCAAGAGAATATGTAAACGCCCATTGAGGCAAGGTTTGATTTAGGCTGTGCGGGCTTCTCCGCAAATTCGTAAATCACATCGTTCTCGTCTGCACTCATTATGCCAAAACGGGGTGCTTCCTCCCACGGCACTTCAAGAACGGCTATGGTAGCGTCTGCCTTATGTGCCTTGTGGAATTCGAGCATCTTGTTATAGTTCATCTTGTAGATGTGGTCGCCCGAAAGCACTGCAACATATTCGGGGTTGTATCTGTCGATGAAGCTGATATTCTGGTAAATGGCGTTTGCCGTACCCTCATACCACGACTTGCCCGATGACGATTCATAAGGGGGCAGTACATGAACGCCGCCGTGAACTCTGTCAAGTCCCCAAGGGTGACCGTTGCCGATATATTCGTTAAGCACCAGAGGCTGATACTGTGTAAGTACGCCTACTGTGTCAATACCGCTGTTTACGCAGTTTGAAAGCGGGAAATCAATGATTCTGTATTTACCGCCGTAAGGAACGGCAGGCTTTGCCATATCCTTTGTCAGAGCGTAAAGTCTGCTTCCCTGACCGCCTGCGAGCAACATTGCCACACATTCCTTTTTTACATGTTTCATAAATAAGTTCCTCCGTTATTTATTTCTTAGCTTTGCCGTTTTTCTTACGGTTCGCCGTATTTGCTTTCTTTGCCGCCGGTTTCTTTGCAGAAGTGCCGGGCTTTACGGCAGTTTTCTGTGCCGTTTTCTGTGCCTGCATTTCAGCCTTTTTCTCTGCGGTTTTTGCAGTTTTTTCTGCCTTTTCGAGCTTTGGCTTGTCGCTTTCGGGGCTGCGCTTGTTGACGGGCTTGAGGAATACTGCGGACATTGCGGGTATCTTCATTGTTATTGAATACTCAAGTCCGTGCATACCCTCGCACTGTGCGGTATATGAAGCGTTGCCGTCGCTGTCGCCGCCGAACTTCTTATCGTCCGTCGTGAACACTTCCTTATAGTCGGCATAATAAGGAACGCCGAAGCTGTACTGCTCGTGTTCATTCGGCAGGAAGTTGCATACTGCGATAAGCTCGTCACCGTTTGACGCAATACGTCTGAATACTATGACGCTGTTCTTGTTGTCATCGTTTGAAATCCAACTGAAGCCGCTCCAGTCGTAATCAATCTCCCATAAAGGCTTGTTGTCGAGATAGAACTTGTTCATAGCCTTTACGAACGACTGATACTGCGAATGCTCGGGGAATTTCAGAATATCCCAGTCAAGACCTGTCTTGTAATTCCATTCCTTGAACTGTGCGAATTCCTGACCCATGAACATCAGCTTCTTACCTGGGTGTGCTGTCATATATGCAAGGAACGTTCTGAGAGATGCGAAACGCTTTTCTCTCGGTCCGCTCATCTTGTCAAGCATTGAACACTTGCCGTAAACCACCTCATCGTGTGAGATCGGCAGTATGTAGTTTTCGGAGAATGCGTAATAGAACGAGAAGGTCAGCTTGTCATGGTTGTACTGTCTGTACTCGGGGCTCATTGACATATACGAAAGCATATCGTTCATCCAGCCCATATTCCACTTGAAGTTGAAGCCAAGACCGCCTATATCGACCGGCTTTGTAACCATAGGCCAGGCGGTAGATTCTTCCGCTATCATCAGAAGTCCGGGGTGTCGTGAGAAAAGGCAGGAGTTGAGGTTCTGAAGGAAATCGACAGCCTCAAGATTCTCGTTACCGCCGTTCTTGTTGGGCGTCCATGCTCCGCCCTGCCTGTCATAGTCAAGGTAAAGCATAGAAGCTACCGCATCGACACGCAGACCGTCTATATGATATTCGGAAAGCCAGTAGTTAGCGTTTGAAATAAGGAACGACTGTACCTCGGGCTTGCCCCAGTCGAAAACTCTTGTACCCCAGTTATAATGCTCACGCTTGTTGGGGTCGGAATATTCGTAGCAGTAATCGCCGTCAAACTCGTAAAGTCCCGCCGCATCCTTAGGGAAATGTGCCGGTACCCAGTCGAGTATCACGCCTACTCCGTGAGTGTGGCAGTAATCTACAAATTCCATAAAATCAGATGGAGTGCCGAAACGTGATGTGGGGGCATAATAGCCTATCTGCTGGTATCCCCACGAACCGTCAAACGGGAACTCGGCTATCGGCATCATCTCGATATGGGTATAACCCATTTCCTTAACATAAGGAACGAGCTTTTCCGCAAGCTGCATATAGCTGAACAGCTCCTCCTCATCGGTCTTTGTAAACCAGGAGTTGAGGTGTACCTCGTATATATTCATAGGAGAACGGTATACGTTCTTCGTCTTCTTCTCGTCCATCCACTTTGAATCTTTCCAGTTGTAGCCGGAAATATCATACACCTTTGATGCGGTATTGGGACGTGTTTCCATATGATAGCCGTAGGGATCGGCCTTCAGTTTTATCTGTCCTCTTTCGGTCTTTATGCTGTATTTGTAATTATCAAACTTCTTGAGTCCGGGGATAAAAAGCTCCCAGATACCGCCGTCGCTGATTTTTTTCATATAGCTTTCTTCACGGTTCCAGTGATTGAAATCACCTACAACGCTGACATCAGCAGCCTTTGGTGCCCATACTCTGAAAACAACACCGCTCACGCCGTCTTTTTCGACAAAATGAGAGCCGAACAGCTTATATGCTTCGGCGTTCTTTCCCTGATGGAAAAGATAAAGGGGAACTTCATATTCCTTAGGCACATTAATAGCCATAACAGATACTCCTAACATTTTATTTTACTTTTTTAATAATAGCACAATTCCCAAAAGTTTTCAATAGATTTGTGCCGATTTTATGAATTGTGCCTTGTTTCAACCTATCTTTTTGTGCAGATTGACAATCAGCTTTCCCATCCGGTTATAAAGCCGTACAGTTCGTCAGCCATCTCTGTCTGCTCGGGGATACGGGGATGTCCGGGCGTTGCCGCACCGTTTCTTCTGAATTTAAAACGTTTTACATTATCCATTGCAAGCTCGTTCACTATTTCGTCAAGAGCATCGTCCCATGTAGGCTCGTGCATAAGTACAGTGGTTATAACAATAAACCTTGCCTTGCCGCCGTATTTTTCGTTAAGGTCAAGCACCATATTCTTATATACGGTCTTCCACTTTTCACGGTATTCTTTTTCGTAAATACGCTTAGGATCGGGGTTTGCGTCATTCTGACCCAATGCGATTATAATATAATCGGGAGTGTAGCGTGAAAAATCCCATTCGGTAAGCTCAAAGTGAGGCTCATAGCCCATCTGCTTATAAACGGTTTCCATACCGATATAATTATCAAAATATCCTGCGCCGTTGATGAGCGAAATTCCGCCCTGTGCGTTGCAGTTGATGCGGGCGTTCAGCTTTCTTGCAAGCTGGAGAGAATATGCAAACCAGCTGTTGTCAAACTGGTTGATATGCTCGGGGTCGGTATGCTCGCAATAGTTTACAGCCTCTACTACCTCGCCTGCCGAAACGCTGTCGCCGTAAACCTCGATATTCATATCATATTTATGGTTTTCGGGTCTTACTTCCGCGTTGCTGTCGATCATAAGTCCGCAGAAATTGAAATAGTGGTGCGAACCGGCTGTTCTCTTGAATATGGTAATAGTATGCTCACCGTCCTCAAGTCCGTCGATTATCGGTATATATACCGGAGTGTCGGAATGGTTGAGGTCGAACTTGTACTGAATGCCGTCAACTATCGCCCCTATCCAGGTAACCTTATATATAAGGTGCGGAAAAATCATCATACCTACCGAAGTGCCGGTAAACTTTGCGCTGACCATACTGCCTGCGTAAATGAACAACGGGCTGTCCGGTTTTGAAAAGTCAATTCTTCCCATGTATGAGAATACCTCATTTGCAGGGCTTATTATCTTCTTGTCAGTCATTTATTTAATTCCTCGCTTAAATTATCATAGTGCCGAAATTAAATCGGTTTATATTTATTTTAACATATTGCGGTATAGTTTTCAACAGAATTATGTAAATATTGCTCAGAAAATTTTACCGTTTTTTCTTGACATTCGGTAAAAATAGTGATATATTTGTGTAAGCGATTACCTAAAAATCGCTTAACATGACTTAAATTTGTTTAAAGAAAGGCAGTAATATGAAGAAAAGAATACTTGCGATACTCATTACAGCCGCTCTTGCGGTATCTGTAACAGGTTGCGCAGGCAATGCGGCAAGCAGCAGCGACAGCACCTCCGCTTCATCGGTTGCGGAAAGCTCAGACACAAGTACACAGACATCGGCAGACGCATCTTCCACAGAAGAAAGCTCCGATAACGGCGCAGAAGAAAGCAAAGACAACAATTCACAGGAGGAGTCAAAGGATTTGGAAGCAAATTATACAAAGTACACTCTCGATGGCGATCTGACACAGCATATGATCGATATGTCACGTCTTAACGAGGGCAACAAGGTAAGACTTGCAAACGTAATAAAGAAGCTGAAAAACGGTGAAGAAGTAACGGTAGGCTTCATCGGCGGCTCCATTACTCAGGGTACAAGTGCAGGCAACGAACTTTGCTACGCAAAGCTTACCGCCGACTGGTTACAACAGACATATTCAAGCGCAAAGGTCAACTATGTAAACGCCGGAATCGGCGCTACAGGTTCATACATAGGCGTACACAGAGTAACGACAGATCTTCTGTCAAAGAACCCCGATCTCGTATTCGTTGAGTTCTCGGTAAATGATACTACAGAATTTACAGAGCGCAACAAGGATTCTTATGACAGCCTTCTCAGAACTATCTGGAAGTCGTCGACCAACCCTGCAATAATCACTGTAGCTACAACCCAGGAAGACGGAACAAGCTTCCAGGAACAGCACGCAGAAATCGTAAAGCACTACGATCTGCCTATGATCTCATACAGAAACACAATTCTTGATACGATCAAGCACGGCGACATAGTATGGAAGGATATATCGGACGATAATATCCACCCCAACGTACCCGGTCACAAGATAGTTTCTCAGCTTCTTCAGGCTTACATTTCCGATGTTGACAAGGACGTTGATAACATAAGCGGCAACGAGAGCGACTTCTCAACTCCCGCTACAAACGCGTCGTTTGAAAACGGTTCACTCCTCACTCTTGCACAGGCAGGCGACGCTGTAACAATGAACGGTGAGTTCAAGACCAACGAAGCAAACTTCGGCGGCTTTGACGGCTACTGGTTCTTCAAGGGCTCAAACAAGACAGACTTAAGCTCAACTGATCTTACATTCAAGGTAAACGCAAAGGAGATCGGTATACTTTACGGAAAGTACACTAAGGCAGGCTGCTCAGCCGATGTTTATATAGACGATGAGCTTGCTATAACACTCAACGCCGACTTCACAGGCGGTTGGGGCAACTATGTTGAGTGCGCGCAGATCAAGAGCTTTGACGCAGCAGGCGAACACACTGTAAAGATCGTTCCCAAGACTACAGATGGTCCGAGCGTATTCAGCGTGACTGCATTGGCAATCGCTTAAACTACTATCTGTAATAATAAAAAAAGACAACAGCCACGACAGAAAATCGTGGCTGTTCAGCTTGTAGAAAAAGTCCATTTTTATAAAAATGGAGCAAATTCTCTATCCCTAACCCCAAACCCCTTCCCCGTGGGAAGGGGCTATATTACTGGGGCTACCGCCCCTAGACCCTGTCGGGGGCTTCGCCTCTGCGACCCCAATTTTTTAATAATTAAGAAGTTTTTCGACAGTCTGAACAGCCACGACAGAAAATCGTGGCTGTTATTTTTATTCAAGACCTTTCAGCAGATCTGCAATACTCTTTCCCGCAAGCCGGGCTGAATATCTTACATGACTTATGTCATTTGCAAGCGCACCGAATTCTATAACCAGCGAACCTCTCGTGAGATCCTGATTATAAAAGCGGTAATCAAACAGCATCGGACGCGTCAGACCCTCGTTATCGGCTTCGATACCGTTTTGCAGATATGTTGCAAACCTGAGATTATTCATATAATCGGGAAGTATTCCCGTGCCGTCGTCACAACCGCATATTATCATTATCTGTGCGGCTTTTTTCCCGTTTATCTCCGTTACAGGCGCTATTCTCACATCACCGTCCGCTATGCCGTCACGGTGTATATCAAGTACCACTTTTACCGATGGATATTCTTTCAGTATTTCCTCTATGCGTTCTCTGCTCCTTGTATACGAATTATCGTATACCGGGTCGTCAAATACCGTACCGTCATGAATAGTGCCGATACCGTTATCGGAGAGCGTCTGGGCGAGCGCAGCTCCTACTCCTACCACACTGTTTGCAGGACACAACGATCGCCCCTGATACGCTGTATCATAATATCCGTCGCTGTCACGCTCATAGCTCTCGGTCGTATGCGTATGTATTATCAGCACCTGCGGTTCGTTTCCGCCGTCTATCTTAATTTCAGGTCTTTTAGTTCCCTCTGTAAGCAGAATGTTATTTGATATCTTTGTGCAGTTACGCACCTGACCGTGTTCCAGATCTATCACATTGTCGCCTGTAATTTTCCCATAATGCTTTTCTTCGGTTGCTCCGTCCTTCGCCGTATATGAAGCGAGGTCGTCCTTGTCCTTTCTTATATTGAGCGAAATAAGCCCCGTCCTGCTTTCAACCGGAGCGAGAGCAGGCACAAGCGATTCTGTCGGTTCGCTTTCCGTAACGCTCGGTGTATTCGGCTCAGACATACTCTCATCCCCCGAAGCTTGTTCCGTTTCGCCGGCTGATGATGTTCCCCCCGCAGAGCTTTGCGGCTTGTCCTGCGAAGCTGTATCATTGCTGATATTATTTTCATTTCCGTCATAATTGCCGATCGGCATAGCAAGCGTTGCGCTGAGCACCGTAAGCCGTTTGAGTCCCGATGCGATATCTTTTCCTTGCAATGCACCGCTGACAGCATTCTCCGCAACACCCGTCAGCGTAAATGAAATTACCGCCGCAGCAATTCCCGCTACGGCAATCCTTGTAACGCCTTTGCTTTTTTTGCTGTTCATAAGCACCATCCTTTCAATACTTCCGATAAAGCTTATGATACGGTACGTTCTTTTATTCACGAATAATTCATCAGCATTGTAACATCTTCCGCTGAAAGCGACGGACAAAGAGTACGGTTTATCGCTGTCGAAATTATATGCGAATATCTTGCCGTTTCTGCGTCTATATCATGCCTTGTGACAAAAAATCTGTCCTTTCCGTTCTCGTACTCCATAGATGTCGGCACTCCGACAGCAATAACCGGAATGCCTGCCGTCTTACGGTCAAGTTGTTTTTTACTTCCGCCTATGCCGCTGCCGGGAGATATTCCGGTATCGGTTATCTGTATGGTCCTGCAAAGCCTGTCAGGGTCACCGCAGGTAAGGCTGTCAATTGCTATTATATAGTCGGCGTTTATCTTTTCTGCACAGAATACAGTGTGATAAACGCTGTCTATGCCTGAATTTGCGCCGACATCGGTGCGTATCACAGCAACGTTGCCTATCCCATCCGGGCTGTGCATATTTTCAACAAACTGCGACGTGGCAAGCACCTTTCCTGCCGTTTTCCACCCAAGACTGTCTGACGCCACTGACGGATTACCGAGCCCTGCAACAAGACATTTTCCCTCAGGCAGAAGTTTTCTCAGCACTGTGCAAAGCGCCTTTATCTGTCCGTCGGCATAAGGCACATCTGCGCTGTCTATCATATAATATCTGCCGCTTGGACGATTAAAAGCCGCTTTGTCAGCTTCCGATATCAGGATCTCGGTTATCTTTTCACCGTAAAGTTCATAGCTTTCGCAGGCTATGCCGTTTTTTTGTGCGGTGAACTCACTTGCAAGCTCTGTTCTGCCTGTCATCTTCATAAAATTGACCTCCGCTGAGAAAAATTTTTAAAAAAATCGCAAAAACTATTGCAATTTCAAATCGGACGTGCTATAATAAGTCGTATTGTGAAATATAACTATGATTATATGTAGATCTGAATAGAAGGAGGTGCCGTAAGTGCCTAACATTAAATCTGCTAAGAAGAGAGTTTTAGTATCCGCTACAAAGCAGGCTCGTAACAAGGCTGACAAGACCGCTCTTAAGACAATTCTGAAGAAGGTTGACGCTGATACTAATGCTGACAACGTAAAGGTTGCAGTTAAAGCAGTTGACAAGGCAGCAGCAAAGGGTATTATCCACAAGAACGCTGCAGCTAGAAAAAAATCTCAGCTTGCTAAGAAGTTAAACGCTGTTTCCTAAGTTTAAGAACCACGATTTAACGTAGCGCCCCTGCGGGGGCGTTTTCTTTTTATCCGTGAAACAGCATCGGCTTGCATTATTATGTGCCGATGCTGTTTTTTTATTCTGTTATACTCTTCACTGAATAACCGTTATCCTGCCAGTAGTCTATGACATCGGCAAGTATAGCCGTGTTGGTTTCGGACACAGCATGAAGAAGATAGATTGCACCGTTGTGCGTGGCTGAGGTTATACGCTCGTATGCTTTTTTACAGTCGGGCTGGTCGTCAACATTCCAGTCATTATAGGCAAATGACCACAGAACGGTGTCGTAACCCATATTCTTTACAAGGCGTAACGTCCTTACCGAAAATTCGCCGCGCGGAGGACGCATTGTGACGGTTTTATAACCGCCGAAATTATCGGAAATATAGCTTTCAAGTCCGTGTATCTCCTCAAATACCATATCATCGCTTATATCCGGCAATGACGGATGCGTACAGGTATGATTTCCTACCTCGTGACCTTCATTTATCATACGGCTCACAAGATCGGGACTGCTCTTGACATAATCAAGCGTAACATAAAATGTTGCGGTTACATTCTTTTCTTTAAGAATATCGAGTATTCTTCCGGTACAACCGTTTTCATAGCCCTCGTCAAAGGTAAGATATATTGTCTTGTCGTTTTTATCGCCTATATATTCTCCGCCGTATGCGCCGTATTTCTCCTGTGCCTGCATAGCTCCGACAGGACGGTTTTCACTGTCTGTTTCATAACCCTGCCCGTAGCATACCTTTTCAGTGCTATCTGTAAGCAGAGCCGCCTCTGCAGGCGTCTGCCCTCCTATGTCATCACGTCCGGTGCTGTGCCCGACAACGTTCTTGCCGGACGTACATCCGCACAGCAGCATTGACATAGCCGTTACAGCAAATATTTTTCTGTACAAAAAATCACCTCTTTACAGATATAGTATCCGTAAAGAGGTGATTGCAATTCATTGTAATTATTGGCGTCAGTTGCCGAGATAGGTCTTTACCATTGCCTGTAAAAGCTCATCACGGTCGATATGACGGATAAGACTGCGGGCATTGTTGTATGTAGTTATATAGGTAGGATCTTCGGACAGAATATAGCCGACAAGCTGATTTATAGGGTTGTAGCCCTTTTCCTTGAGCGCACCGTAAACAGTCGTCAGTATTTCCTTCATCTCGTTTTCTCTTTCATCTTTGAGTGAAAACGGCATTGTTTTATCGATCATCAAATATCAGTCCTTTCGTTAATATCTTCAAAAAACCGAAATAATTTTAAAGTTGTTTACACTATTATACACTACAAAATGATAAAATACAATAGCAGACCATAAATTTTCGTTAAAATCACCAATAGCGGCTCTCTTTTTTGGGTAATTGATAAAACTTTACAATTCGCTATTGAATTAACGAATTATTTTTGTTATAATAACAATAATCAGATTTTCAGGGGGTAAGATAATGGCTGACCAGAAAAAACCGGCATCAACTAACGGAGAATTTAAAACATCGCCTCTAGGCTTCGATAAAAACGAAGTAATGGCATACATAGTACAGCATAATAAAGAGCGCAAAGCCCTTAAAGAAGAAAATGACGAGCTGAAAAGAGCGCTGGAAGAAAAACATCAGGCAGATGAAAGTTCCGGCAACGAACTTACAGCAGAGCTTGAGAAGAAAAAAGCCGAGCTTGACGCACAGATCCTTGAAAGCAGAAAGCAGGTTCTTGACGAAAGACGCAAGCTTGCACAGACAGAAAAAGAACTGCACGTTATGCAGGACAAATATTCTGCACTGAACGAAGAATTTACCGAGTTCAAAAAGCAGGCGGCGGCTAAGATTGACAAAGCAAAGCACAGCGGCGGCACAATAGATCCTGCACAGCTTGCAGAAATCTCAGCCAAGGCAAATGCCGATGCAAACGCAGTAGTCGCAGACGCTCAGAAGAAAGCGGAAGAGATAATAACAGCCGCAAAAGCGTACTTTGCCGATACGGTACAGAAAACATATGATTATAAACAGTCTGTGCTTGAAAAGGCAAATACATTCGCAAGCACCGTGACATCAGGCGGAACTTCCGTTCCTGCGGTCGATATTTCCACTGTGCTTGCTACAGTAAGCAGTGCTTTGAATGCAGCGATTACAAATGCTCAGAGCGCAATAGCCGCAGCAATGGACGAAGCCGGAAATAAGGCTTCCGATGAGGTTAATGCTCTTAACGATGCGGTTTCCAAGGCTGTTGAAGAAGCTAAAAACGCAGAAGTGCCGATAGCAGAAGCCGAAAATGCTCAGGAAGAAAAGCTGTCCGACGATGAAGAACTGAACAGCGCAAAAGCAGAGCTTGAAAACATCGGCGGATTCGATGAAAGCGAGCTTGAAGCATATATTCCTATGAGTGTTGAGCCTTACAGCTTCGAGCTTAAGCTTGATATGCCCAAACAGGCAAATGACAGCGATGATATTGACGATCTGCTTGCAGACAACAACGGTCTGTTAAGCTCTTTTGAGATAGTTTCCGGCGATGACGATATTTCAGCGGACAATGTAGACACAGGTGATCTTCTTGTAGAGGAAACTCCTGCTGTTACAAACGATGTGGCAGAACTTCTCACAGAAGAACCCGTTGCAGCTACTGCACCGAATTCAGAGCCCGCTCCCACAGCAGATGATTTCAGTGATTTACTTGCAGAAGAGCCTGCTCCCGCACCTGCACCCGAAGTAAAAGAAGAACCTGCTCCTGCGGCAGATGATTTCAGTGATTTACTTGCAGAAGAACCTGCTCCTGCGGCAGATGATTTCAGTGATTTACTTGCAGAAGAGCCTGCTCCTGCACCTGCACCCAAAGTAAAAGAAGAACCTGCTCCTGCGGCAGATGATTTCAGCGATTTGCTCGCAGAAGAGCCTGCTCCCGCACCTGCACCCGAAGTAAAAGAAGAACCTGCTCCCGCGGCAGATGATTTCAGCGATTTGCTCGCAGAAGAGCCTGCTCCCGCACCTGCACCCGAAGTAAAAGAAGAACCTGCTCCTGCGGCAGATGATTTCAGTGATTTACTTGCGGATGCTCCGGCACAATCCGAGCGCATAGCCGACCGTGGCAGTAACAAACCCAAGGAAAAGCTGAATGAAAGCCGTTCAATGGGTGTTGCCGGCAAGGAAGAAAAGGTGAACGATCCCTGGAAGGATCTTGAGGCTCAGATGAACGGTATGACTATAACGCCTCCTCCTGCCCGCAAAGAAACAGCCGACGACGACGGAATGACATCTTCGTTCGACGATCCTGCAGCATCTGCGGCATCAGCAAAGGAAGAAAAGATCGATATGTCTGATTATTCCTCTATGCTCGGCGGCATCAACGATAATATGACCTCCAACACCGCACAGTATGACCCCTCATGGGATCTTAAGATGATGGAAGGATTAAACGGCGATGATGACGATGATGAGATGAGCTCAGACAATGTCGGCTTCTTCGATCTTTAATTAATAGTAAATATCATATGCCGGAAAGTGTTTGCTTTCCGGCATAATAAATGGGTAAAATAACAAGGAGAACCACTTTGGAACTTAATACAAGCGAACTTAAAGAAAAAGCAAAGACTCTCAGAGCCGGAGATAAAATAGAACTCAGCGGTACTGTATATACATCACGCGATGCCGCACACAAGCGCATAAAACAGATTATTGAAGAAGGTGGCAAGCTCCCGTTTGAAATCGACGGTGCTACCATATACTATGCAGGACCTACAGGTACTAAAGAAGGTATGGCTATCGGCTCATGCGGTCCTACGACATCAGGCAGAATGGACCCCTACGCTCCTCTGCTGCTTGATATGGGGCTGTCTGCAATGATAGGAAAGGGCGAACGCAAGCCCGCAGTAGTTGACGCAATAAAACGCAACGGTGCGGTGTATTTCTGTGCAATAGGCGGATGCGGAGCACTCGCTTGTCAATGTATAACCAAGTGTGAGGTAATAGCATTTGAAGATCTCGGCTGCGAAAGCGTAAAAAAGCTGACTTTCGACAAGTTCCCTCTTATAGTTGCGATCGACGCTGTCGGCGGCAACATTTTTGAAACCGGCAGAAACCGGTACGCAGAGGTCTGATTATTCCCGTTTTATATACAAAATCACAGCGTTTTAAAATTTCAAAAAAAATCGAAAAAATTTTAAAAAAAGTGTTGACAAACATAAAACGCTGTGATATAATATAAAAGTCGCTGATACAGAGTGACAAAAAACAGAAAGATATGGCGGTATAGCTCAGTTGGCTAGAGCACTTGGTTCATACCCAGGGTGTCGTTGGTTCAAATCCGACTGCCGCTACCATTTCTACGGCCCGTTGGTCAAGCGGTTAAGACATCGCCCTTTCACGGCGGAATCATGGGTTCGATTCCCGTACGGGTCACCACAAAGCCTCGCAGAGAGATCTGCGAGGTTTTTTGTTTTATGTTTTTCGGCAAAACAGATATTTAAGCATCTCATTTTGTTGAATACCCGGATATTATATGTTATAATAACCTTAGGCACATAATCCGCCGTCAGCGGATTATGCCGTACAAAAGCACGACCGACAGATAACCGCCGGATATTTTCACTCTTTCAGAAGGAGGAGAAATTTATGAAAAAAACAATTAAGTTTGACAATATGCAGACAATCACAGTTATAACTAAAGAGAGCCCTGAACATTCAGTTTCAGCAAATGATGCCGAAATGGACAAAAGAGCCCGTGAAGCTGTAAGAGCAGCTATCAACCGTGCAACCACTTGCAAAAAACCGATTGCAATGTATGATAAGCAAAGGAAACAAGCATATATAGCAACACCCGACGGAGAGAAAAAATATGTCTGAAAGAAAACCGATGGTTCTTGTTTTTGCCGGTCCTAACGGTTCAGGTAAAAGTACCGTTACGACATATTTTGACAAGGTCGGCACATATACAAACGCTGATGATATAGTTGCGGCTACCGGAACGGATAATATGGAAGCGGCTCGTCTTGCCGATAAAATGAGATACCGATCTATTGAGCAAAAAGAAGATTTTACTTTTGAAACCGTTCTTTCTTAACACTATAAACTTGATATTCTGAAGAAAGCCAAAGAAGAGGGATATTTCATCAAGTGTTTTTTTATATTAACTGTAGATGCATCTGTAAACGTTGCCAGAGTGTCAGCCAGAGTTGCCTCAGGCGGACACAATGTTGATGAAAAATCAATCAGAGCACGGTATAGCAAATCTCTTGGCAACATTAAAGAACTTATGAAAATATGTGACATAATGCATGTTTACGATAATACCATCGAGCCTGTAAGGATCATACGAAAACACAAAGATGAAATTTCCATATATCCAAACGATTTGTGGAGCGAACAAATGATACTGAATTTACTTTGATTCTAAATGCAATCACGTTTTTTCTCCTCTACTCTTTGCAATGAAAATTCGGCATACCCATATCAAAAATCGGAATGCCCGTAAATATTGACATATCCATAAAAAAGTGATATAAATTAGTCGTAAAAGCAGATAATAATTTCTGTATTTTATATCATTCTACGGAGGTGTTTCAATTATGATGGGAAGACTCAGAGCGATGCGTGAGCCGCTCAAATATGTACAGGGCAGAGATGCACTGCTTAAATTTCACGAAGAAATGGGTTATATGGGCAAGCGCTGGCTGTTTGTATGCTCAAACAGCGGTTACAAGGCATGCCATGATAAGATAGAAAAGAGCTTTGAAGGTCTTGACGACTACAGACGTTATGAGGTATTCGGCGGAATATCCAGCAACGGCGAAATAAATAAGATGAAGGCTATTGTCGAGCAGGACAACATTGATACGGTAGTAGCCGTAGGCGGCGGCAGTGCCGTTGATACAGCAAAGGCTACCGCATACTACAGCGGAAAGCACATTGTAATAGTTCCTACAGTTGCGGCTACGGACGCTCCCTGTACGGGACTTTCCGTAATTTACAATGATGACCACAGCTTCGATAAATATCTGTTCTACCCCACGAATCCCGACGCTGTAATGGTCGACACGACCGTTATCGCAAATGCGCCCGTCAAGTTCCTTATCGCAGGTATGGGTGATGCGCTCGGCACATATTTTGAGGGTCGTGCTTCTATCCGCACCGAATCCGCAAGCCTTGAGGGTACGGGCATCACAAGAGCAGGTCAGGCACTTGCTCGTCTTTGCTATGACACGCTCCGTGAATACGGCAAGCAGGCTATCGAGGCTTGTAAGGTACACGCCGTTACTCCCGCACTTGAGAATATCGTTGAAGCGAACGTTTACCTTTCAGGTGTCGGCGCCGATAACGTAAACTGTGCCGCCGCTCATTCATTCTACAACGGCGTTACTTCTCTCGGCATAAAGCACGCAGATCATGGCTGCTGCGTTGCACTCGGAACGCTTGTACAGCTTGTGCTTGAGGGCGCACCTAAAGAAGAATTCAAGGAAGTTCAGGACTTCTGCCTTGAGGTCGGTCTTCCCGTAACGCTTGAAGAAATCGGCGTTACCACGCCTGAGCAGGTTAAGACTATTTCCGAGAACGCTTGTATTCCAGGCGAAACTATCCACAACCTCGCCGGCGATGTACAGCCCGTTGAGCTGTATGACGCTATTATGCAGGCAGACGCTATGGGCAAGATTGCGCTCGGTAAGTAAGCCTAACACTTTATAAACAGTTTGAACCCCGCATTTGCGGGGTTCTTTTTGTATATCGTTATTCTATTGCAAAGCCGATTTTTTGCTTTGCTTTACCCTTATTTTTCTTTGCCGGTGATTTTTCAATCTTTCCGCCTGCAGGTTCTGCGTCGGGAATTATTTCTGCACCGTCAATGCTGTTATTTACATCATCACTGTCATCATCTTCTGTTTCTTCAACATCTTCCTTATCAAGAACAAGCGCGATTACCGAAGTGCGTGTAACGAACATTACCCGAGCGTATGCGTAATCGTCGATTTTATCGTAAAGCCTGCCTGCGCTGATCGTACCGTCATATACCGTATTTGTGCTGTTTGCAACATAGCCTATTGTTTCGATGAACGGGAGAAATGCCGCAACGGCTTCCTTATCATACTCGTTATTCTTGTCCTTTATCAGCTTTACTATCCTGCCGATTTCAAAAGGCTTTTTGCCGTAATAATGATCAATGCCCGTTATCGTTACAAAATATGTGTTTTCCATATTCGTACCTCCTTTGTTGATTTAATAATACCAAAAGAGCTGTACAATAAACAGGACTAAAAATAAATAGCACACTGTCACAGTATGCTTACAGTGTGCTTTCAGATATCAATCAAGAAAATAAGAGGCTTCCATATCCGCCGTGCTGAGTGCAAATGCAAGCGGGAACATCTCGAATGCCTTTCCCACGTTGTTTGTATTCTCTTCTCCGGAAAATCCCATATGATAGCGGATAGCAAACGCTTCCTCACGGGTAAGCCGCATAAAGCCGGTAATCATATAAACGGACTTTTCACCGTGTCCGTAAGGCAGTTTATCGTCAAAGAAATATGTAGGCACTTTATCCCACTGCCCGGTCTGCTCATTCTTAACATTGCGTGTACCTCTTGTATAAACGTCCACCTTGCATATATCGTGCAACAAAGCGCATATCGCAATAGTTTCCTCGCTCGCAGCAAGCTTGTACATATCACGCACACGCTCACGCTCAAGATACGCCTTGAAGCAGTGATATACATTCAGCGAATGCTGTGCAAGACCGCCGTCATATGAGCCGTGAAAGCGTGTGCTTGCAGGCGCTATAAAGAAGTCGCTCTTATTTACAAGATAATCAAGCAGTTTCTCAATGCCGTCCCTGTGAACGTACTGTGCAAAGATATCAAGTATCTCCTTCTTGTTGCCTTCTATCTGTTCGGGTGTAAGTATCTTGTTTTCTGCATTAAGCGGCATAATATAAATTCTCCTCAGTCAACAAAAGCCCCGCATTGCAGGGCTGAGTGTTAAATAATATGCTTATTCTCCAAGCGCTATGCTTTCAGGGAAGATATTTGCACTTTCGTCCTTTGAAAGGTAAGTTGTAGTTACAAAACCGTTGATAACCGCACCGTCCGATATTGCAATAGAGCCTGCCTTGATATCACCGATTATAACCGAATCTCTGTCAAGCTGTATCTTGCCCGAAATCTCAATATTGCCCTTTATCTTACCGTTGAGCTGAGCTACCTGTGAAGTAAGGTCGCCTATCAGCATTGAATCATTCGCCATTACAGCCTGTCCCTTAAGACGAACATTACCCTGTACAGCGGAGTTTTTCATGCTGATGTTATCGCAGGTCAGATCGCCTACGACCTTGCCGTTTATATTTATATTCTTGGTGGTTTCAACGTTGCCCTTTATATTACCGTCTATCTTCATATCGGCAAACGAACGTATGTTTCCGTCAATCATAGTGTTCTTTGAGATAACGGTCATTTCCTGAGCGCCGTCTGTTCTCATACCGCCGGCGAAAGGCGCCCCGCCAAAGCCGGAACCGCCGTTGTCCTGAGCAAATCCGCTGTTCTGTGCATTCTGCATGCCCTGATCGGATCCGTTGTCCTGAGCGTTCTGTGCAAATGCGATATTATGATCGCTCTGTGCACCCTGCATATTCTGCGCAAAGCTGTTATTCTGATTATACTTTTCATTCATATCACGGGCTATTCTCTGTGAGAAATCCTGTCCGGCATTTTGTCCTGCAAAGCCGCCGTTTGACGCTGTACCCTGCTGTACATTCTTAACACTCTGCTCCTGTGAGTTTGCTCCGAAAGTCTGTGAAGGCTGTGCATTCTGAACCGGTTGTGCCTGCTGAGCATTCTGTGCAGACTCGCCCTGCTGTGTATCGGCGCTATCGTTCATATATGCCGCAACATCCTTGACCTCTTTGCGGTTTTCAGACGATCTGGGATTTGTAAGCTCCTTCATAGCCTGTGAAAAATTATCCTTGATTCCCATTGTTATCCCTTTCTTGAAATCAGAATTATTTATTGAAATTGGATCGGTTCGGTCTTATGCGAAAGACTGCCGAATTTATATCCTTTGTCTTTCAGTGCCTTTATGATATCCTCTATCACCAGCACTGTATTGTCACGGTCACCCGTATTATGGAACAATATCACAGGCGTTGAAAACTCCTGTGCGTCTGCAAGCACATTGGTGTAAAGCGTTGTCCAGCCATATCCCTGCCAGTCATTACTGTCAACATTCCAGTCGAAATATGTAAATCCTCTGCGATCCATCTCTGCAATAATATCGTCACGTGTGTCGGTATTATAGTCGTTTACACTGCCGCCGGGGAATCTGTATATATCAGGCGCTTTTCCAGTTGCTTCAAGAACTATGTCATAAGCTTCCTTAAAATCCGCAAGAAATGCGTCTACCGAGGCGTATATCTTTTCGTAATCGTGAGAAGCGGAATGAACACCTATCGTATGCCCTGCGTCGCTAATTTCTTTCAGCAATGAATAACAATATTCAGTGCGCTCCGGTACAACAAAGAATGTTGCCTTTACGTTTTCCTGACGCAGATAATACAGCAGATTCTCTGTCAGCACAGAAGGACCGTCATCAAAAGTCAGATAAACCGTGTTTTTGCTGTCCTCAAATTCGCCGTCATATTTTTCGGCGTAAAGATTAGGGTAAAGCGTTGTGTACTTGTCGGTATCCGCAGAGCTGTCCGGTACGCTTTCGGGAGCTGATGACGTTTCGGGCGCCTTTGTGGTTTTTGCGGTGGTTGTTACCGTTTCAGGCGCCGTAGTTGTTTCCGGCTTTACGCTTTCGGTCACAGAAGGATCCGCCTTTGTCGTGTTCTCCGCAGTACTATCACCTTTGGAGTTATCGGAACTTTCTGTCGCCGAAGACGATATATCTTCAGACTGTGCCGACAGACGTGAATTCAGCCTGTCTATCTCTGCGGCTTTCTTGTTGTTGTCTACAGCGAAAATTATACAAAGCACCGTAGGTACGATTATGAGCAAAGCCGTAACAGTCAGTATCAGATGCTTGAAAAATCTGACGCTACCGAAATACAAGCATACCACTCCCCTTTGACATATATCAGTATCATACTATATTTATCGTGTTTTGTCAAGTAAAGTCGAACAATGTGAAGACATTTCCGTAATTTTTTTCTTATAGCGTTGCTTCAAAAGCAGCTACTATTTTTGTTGTTTTTTACTAAATCAAGGCGAGAAAATTTATTGATATTCTATAAAATGCAAAATATCGGTTGTAAAAAATGCTCAAATGTATTATAATTGTTATATTATTCAGCCCGCTTTGCGTAAGTGGGCAGAGCGGAGGGTGATCTAGTGAATACCGAAGAGATAAAATGGATATCGTACTACGGCAAAGACATAAGTGCGATCAGCTGTTCTTTTCACGAGAAGTTAAATAAATTCGGCTTTTGCCTTGTCCTTGACGAATACGGAGCGGACAAAGCGACAAAGGCTCAGATAGGCATACTTGATACCGTACTTGAAAAGCAGGCTCCCAATATCCTGCTGATATGCCCCAGGCATCTCATGCATAGCTGGTACCGCTCGGTAGTAACTTCAAACGGCGTCGACTTCAAGATGATATCGGGCTCGTCAAAGGCTATCACCTACTTCAACGAAAACACATCAAATACATATATAATCGCAGAAGAAGCGCTTGAAGCGGATAATCCGCTTATGCAGAAGTTTGCAGATGCAGGTCTTACATGGGATCTTATTATAATCGATGCAGGGCTTAGCACCTCCGGAATAAAGCTTGAACTTTATACCGAGCATATACATGCAAAGGCTGAAAAACTCATAGTACTTAGTCCTATTCCCTGCGGCTATATGCAGAGCCATGATGAGATAAAAGGCCTTGTAAAGAGCCTGCTTGCAGATGAAAGCAAATCTGCGGCAGTCGATAACATAAACTTTGACGAAAAGACTATCTGCTTTAATCCGGATACCCCCGTAATGCGCTATTTTGACAAATCCGTATATAACGGTGATGTGTCAAGAAACGTTACCTTGCTTGAATATGAATTCTCTCATGATTTCATTTCCAATTCACGAAGACTGATTGATATAAAGACCGGGCTTCCGCTTTACGCACAAGGCGGCAATATTTTTGAAGAATACGGTCTTGAAGCGAAAAAAACATATACAAAGCCCTCATATAATGTTGCCGATGTGCGGGAGTTACGCGATGTTGACAAGAAGCTCGACTGCTTCCTCACAAAGCTTGACGAAGTGCTCAAAGGTTCGGAGAACCGTGCTGTCGTATACTGTGTGACAGGTTCTACTATCCTGTATCTGAAAAAGGTAATTTCCGCCCTGTATCCGAATATAAGCGGACTTCTCAAGATCGACAGAGGCGATATCTTCAATACAAGATACGACAACTTTACAAACGAAACACGCGACAACGCAAGAATAGTTCTTACCGTTGACAAGATAGGTTCTATAAACCCGCAGATAAAAGGCTTCACCCACATATTCAACTATGAACTGCCGGACAGCCCCGTTATATTTGAACAGCGTGCCGCACGTCACGGCGGAAAGGACGAACAGTCAAGAGAATTTATCGTATTCTCCGACAAGAACAAGCTGTTCGATTCAAGAATGCTGTCAAAGGTACTTTTCGGCAAGATATATAAGAGCATAGTAGCCGGACTTCCCGGCAGAAACGTTTTGTTTGACCTGCCGAATGCCGCACAGCTGATAACCGACGGCATAAGAGATCTGCAGTATGTATGCTCATATACGGGCGAGGTTTCAAACTGTCACGATGTAATCACCCAGTTCAGGAGTGATTACAACATTTCGCCGTCAATAGATATCTCCACAGCGGCAAAGGCGCACGAATATACAAAGCTGAAACTCGACAAGATATACCGTGCTTTCGGCATTGAAAACAGAATAAAGGAAAATGCTTCCACCGAAGAAAAGGTGCTGAAACCGATGATAAAAGAAGCGCTTGAGCGTTTTAACGGTTCACTGATTTATCTTGACGAACAGCAGCATATAGTTGCACTCGGCGGAACACAGCTCGAAGAATGCCTTTACAGCGAACAGTTCCGCTCATATAAGGAACGCTGTGCCTCAGATGATATTTCGACAGGCGTACGCGCCGCACAAAAAGCATTTGAAAATTTCATTACCGACAACAAGAGCGCAGAGTTGCGTTTATGCGTAAATCAGCTTCCCGACACGGTAAAGATGCCTGTATTGCTTAATTCGTGGCGGTATCTCACCGACAACTTTATGATACAGGAAACTTTCAGACAATTTATGAAAAAATACAATGAGGGAGTGATGTAAGGTGGAGGCTTTTCGTAACGAAGAAATTGCGGGACTTTTAGGCGATTTTTATCAGGCGCACGCCAACGAAAACCGCGAGGTAATGGAACAGTCGCTGATGAAGATGCAGAACCTGCTTTACACAGGTGAAGCCGACAGCACCCCGTTCAAGGATTATTTCAATTCCGTATTCGGCGGACGTACTCCGTACAACGCTTCTCTGTCAGTAAGCGACTATCCTAAAGAGTCGATCATCAGAGAACTTTTACAGAACACATTCGGCTGTTACTACTCCGACCCCGATATCAAGGTTCTTTTCAACTTTGAGCAAAACGGAGAAATCAGGCTGACATACAACGAGGACGGTTTCACGCTTGAACAGATACTCTACTATCTGAGTATCGGCAGAAGCGACGGTGACAAATCCCGAGAAGGTCGTTTCGGTGTAGGTTCAAAGAGCGTTTTTATGAATGTTGAATGGTTGAAGCTGCGTTCAAACAACTTCAATTTCAGGATAGTAAACGACGCCGGCATTCTCAAGATAAGAGAACTTAATCTCACAGCCCCCGTATTCAAAGGCACCGAGATAATCTTCAAGGTATCCGAAGAAGAACAGGCTAAGATAAAAGAAAACCTTGTAAATCTTACGATCCACAAGGGCGAATATATCAACCTTGTTGAGTTCTGCTTTGCATTTATCAGAAAGAAACAGCTCGGAAGATTCGGCGAGGCAGAAAACCCGAGCCGCACCTTCAATATAGCCGTAATGGATATGGGCAAGCCCCTTGCCGTATATAAGGTTATCCGCTACCAGAAAACTCCCGATGACGACCCGACCGTGCGTTTTCTTCAGAACGGCAAGAGCGTTATCGAGTTCATCTGGCACGAAAACGAGGGCTTTGTATACCTCATTCCGTTTGCTGTATCAGCCGCAAGACGTGATACGATAGTAAAGGTGCTTCTTGATAAGTACAACTACTTCTCTACCTATGAGCTGACAGGTCTTATCAAGTCAACAGGCGAAGACTTTATCAAGGAAAAGCTTTCGGCATTCTTCATAAGCGTGCCGAACTCATATATCACGACCCACAGAACCGGTATACGCCACGAATGCGAGGAAGAGGTTTCAGAGGCTATAAACAGGGATCTCAAGTTCATGATAGAAAAGTACTCCCGCTATTTTGTGCTTGAGCTTCTGCAAAGGACAAATTCAGAAAAGTACTATATGCGTCCCAAGCACTATGTGTTTGAGTTTTTCAGCAACTATCTGACAACCAGCGTAATGGTAGGCGACCTGCGCAGTGTGTTCCACAACAGCATATCACTCCTGCTCCCGGGCAAGAATGAAGCTATGCCATACTCCGAGGTAAAACAGCTTGGCTTCTTCTCTATAACCGACCACGTTTCAAAACAGGAGCACGAAAGCGGTGCGGCATTCACCGAGTATATCGAGGACGAACTTGCCAAGATGCGCAAAGATGTGGCGGATATGCCTGAAAACATCATAATGGCAAGCTACAACTGGATTGACGAGGAAACCGAAGAAGAAGGCAGAGAATTCTGCTACAACTTCAACTTTGACGGTAACACCTATGTTCTTGACAGCGAGAAAAACCCTGCAATAAAAGACTTTGACTTAAGCTTCGGCTTCAGAAGCATAGTCAGCCTGAAACTCGGCAAGTACGTTATAAACGACGCTGTTGCAGATGAAGACGCACTTATAGGCGCATTGGGTCTGTTCGACGCTATGTACGGTCAGGACTACAAGATAGGAATGAGGTACTTCCAGTTCAACGTACATTACCGTGATATCACTCACAACTTTGACGTTGCCCGTATGACGGTACATAACCTGAAACGTGCTTACGACTGCATAGTTGCCCACAAGAACAGCTTTGAAAATCATCAGATATACAACGAAGTCATAAATATGCTGATAAACAGCTTCACACAGGGCAAGGACACAATGACCTTCCTGCGTGAGATGAAACAGCAAGGCAGTGACATAACGCTCCAGCTCGATATCAACAAGAAGTTCAGATTTGCCGCTTACGGCAAACAGTTTATGATACCCAGCAGTATCACCAACGCCGACCTTCTTGAAATAATCGGCGATGTATACGCACTTATCAACTGCGGTATGTTCAACGGACGTGTATTCGACTTTTCGTTTATGAAATCGGGCTACTCATTTGAGAAGTCATCTCTGATGAGCTTACTGCGCGAAAGCGATCTCACCGATGAAAAGGTATCAGCAGTTATCCCGAATCTCTACATATGCGACCTTAAAATCCCCCGCATAGCACTTCTCGGTGAAAAAGACAAGATTATCCGTATCATTGATATAAACGACCCGATAACAGACGAGGAACGCAAGAATATCACAAAGTACGTTGTACTGCGTGACGACTGCACCAAGCCTGAGTTTGCAAAGTACGTAGAGTATCTGCTTACAGGCGAAAACAACAACGTTCTCAGCCAGTTCTATTCAAGCACTGAAGAACCGAACCAGGTACTGCTTGATCAGATCCCGTACTATTACAAGCCTCTGCCTTCAATTACCGCAGATGAATTACAGTTCCTGCGTACAAAGTACAAGGCACTGCGCAGCCTTTCAAATCTGCGTATATACCGCAATTACTTTGCAAAGGACATAAACGGTACAATGTTCGGCTACGGCGGAACCTGCTCCTGCTGCGGATTTGAGTCAAGCATTATCAACAACTATGTTATAAAGAGCTTTGAAGTCGGTCTTTTCAAGGATGACAGAGAAGAAAAATTCAAGTTCTCCCTTTATATGTGCGCAAATGACTCCTACGCCGCAAGCGGTTGGATTATCGAGGACATCAGCATAGGCGGTATGAGCCCGTTTATATGGCTTGACGAGATCTCCACCTGCGAGGTTATCCCGCCCGAGTTCCTCCTCTGCACTATCAAGTACCGTTGCCAGCTGACATATGATATCATAGGCAGCGAAGGACGTGAAAAGGGTGAGATAGTCACTATGGAAAGCGTAAGCGACGGCGAACAGAAGACAATGGATATCATTCTTTCACCTCTTATGATGGCTAAGTGGATAGAAGATAACCTGTCGGATGAGTATGCTACAGATAATTCCGACAACAGCGATTCAGAAGCACAGAATTAAATATGTAACCGCTCCGGAAACAGAGCGGTTATTATTTTATACAGCGAAAGCCGTACCAATGCAGTCTGCACCGGTACGGCTTTATATCATAGCAAATTGTTTATATGATATCCTTGATATCGACATTCACGCCTGTAAGACCTACATAAGCGCCCTGCTTTGCCTCATCGCTTTCTGCATGAGCAAGTAACCATTTGTTGCAAGCCCAGAGCGTCTTATCTTCTTCATATACGGGTGTAATGTTGGGCTTTGCGCCGTTTGTACCCTTAGGCAGTGCGATTACCACCTTGAAGCATCCGTCCTTAGTCGCATTGCAGGGAGCGTAATGCAGTGTTGTTGCATAAACCTCGACAACATCTCCTGCCTTCGCCTTGAATGCCTTGACCCTTGAAGTGTCAAGCTTGCCGTCAACAATATCATCCTCTTTAGCAACGAGCAGAATAAAATCATACAGACCTATGTTGAACTCGCTGTCACGGTGATACTCAAGGCAGTTCAGCTTTGTGTTGTGACCGTTGCACCAACCAAGCTGGATAGGCATACCGCCGTAAGCGTTGTTCTGCAAAAGTCCGAACAGCTTTGTATTTTCAAGCGCCGCCTCGCTCGGAACATATCCTACAGCGTCGGGTAACGGCGTGCTCTTGTCAAGCGCTGAAAGCAGGTCGCTGACGTCATAGCCGGTATGTACCTTGCCGTATACGGCAAATTCCTTATCGTTTACCGAATATATCTTCATATCAGATTCTCCTTTTAACTTGCAGAATTCTTCTGTGTGTTAACGTTTTCACAAACAGTAAAGAAAACAGCCATAAGCTGCTAACTCATGGCTGTCTTTAATGTAAAAATTAGTCCTCAGCGGGTGCGCCAACGGGACATACACCTGCACAAGCACCGCAGCTAACACATGTGTCAGCGTCGATAACGTACTTGCCGTCACCTTCAGAAATTGCCTCAACGGGGCACTGAGCAGCGCAAGCGCCGCAAGCGATGCAATCATCAGAAATTTTATAAGCCATCGGAATGATCCTCCTTGTGATTTTTTGTCATAGAGTTATATGACTTGTTTATATTGTAACACAATTTCGGAAAAAATCAAGTCCTTTTGATAAATTTGTATTGAAATATCACGCTTTTTTCTGAAAATTTACGCCATTTTCAAGTTAGCGTTAAGCAACTGTAAAACCGCTCCCCGTCTTGCTTTGCAGTTTTAGTCGAGTAAAGCGAGCAACTTGTCCTTGCTGACAAAGCCTACCGATTTGTCTATCTGTTTACCGCCCTGAAAAGATATTACGCAGGGTATAGAATCTATGCCGAAGCTCATTGCAAGCTCACGTTCATCATCCGTATTTACCTTGCAGATTTTTATTTCAGGGTGCTCTTCTCCAAGCTCCTCAAGCACAGGGCCGAGCATTCTGCACGGACCGCACCACGATGCCCAGAAATCCACTAAAACCGGCTTATCGGACTGTAAAACCTCTTCCTTGAAGTTTTCTGACGTTACATCTATATGGCTCATAATTGATACTTCCTTTCATTTTTTCGGTTTATTGCTTTCCAAAGAATATAGTGCGTAAATTTATCGCACTTATTCTGAATATGATTTTAGCACATACAAAGGGATTTGTCAAGATAATCCGTAACCGTTACTGATTTTATTTTTTCAAAAACAAGTTGCAAAAAACGATGGGATATGATATACTTTAAGAAATATGGAATATCATAACCGGTGCGGAAGATGCATCGAATGTCGGAAAGACAAAAAGGAAAGGAAACTGAAAAATGGCGGAATTTTCAACAAGCGAGCACGAGCTCGTACTCGTCATTGACTTCGGCGGTCAGTACAATCAGCTTATCGCCCGCAGAGTCAGAGAGCATAACATATACTGCGAGGTCATCTCATACAAGACACCTATCGAGCAGATAAAAGCGAAGAATCCCAAGGGTATCATCTTCACGGGCGGTCCGAGAAGCGTATATCTTGACGACTCCCCCAGAATGACAAAAGAAATATTTGAACTCGGCATACCGATATTCGGTATCTGCTACGGTGCGCAGTTTATGGTTTACGGTCTTGGCGGAACTATCGGCAAGGCTAACGAGAACGCCGCCGCAGAATTCGGCAGAACAGAGTGCGAATTTGATACAGAATGTGCCGTATTTGCCGGACTTAAGAAGAACTCGATAGTATGGATGAGCCACAACGACTACATAGAGGTTCTCCCTGAAGGCTTCAAGGCTGTAGGTCACAGCGACAAATGCCCCTATGCCGCAATCGAGAACGTTGAAAAGGGATTTTACGCTACACAGTTCCACCCCGAAGTAAACCACACCGAGCAGGGCTTTGATATGCTCGGAAACTTCCTTTATAAAGTATGTCACTGCAAGGGCGACTGGACAATGAAGAACTATGCGGAGGAAGCTATAAAGCAGATCCGTGAAAAAGTCGGCGATGGCAAGGTACTGCTTGCGCTTTCCGGCGGTGTTGACAGCTCGGTAGCCTGCGCTCTGCTTTCAAAGGCAGTCGGCAACCAGCTAACCTGCGTATTCGTTGATCACGGCTTTATGAGAAAGAACGAGGGCGACGAGGTAGAACAAGCGTTTAAGGACTGGGACGTAAACTTCATCAGAGTAAATGCCGCTGACCGTTTCATCGGCAAGCTCGAAGGTGTATCCGACCCCGAAACAAAGAGAAAGACCATCGGCGAAGAATTTATCCGTGTATTTGAGGAAGAAGCGAAGAAGATCGGCAAGGTCGATTTTCTTGTACAGGGTACGATCTACCCCGATGTTATCGAAAGCGGCACAGGCGATGCCGCAGTTATCAAGTCACACCACAACGTAGGCGGTCTGCCCGACTATGTCGACTTCAAGGAAATAATCGAGCCGCTCCGCCTTTTATTCAAGGACGAGGTAAGAAAGCTCGGCACCGAGCTTGGCTTATCGGATGTCCTCGTATGGCGTCAGCCGTTCCCCGGACCCGGTCTTGCTATCAGAATCATCGGTGAGATCACCCGTGAAAAGCTGGCAACCCTTCAGGACGCAGACTACATCTTCCGTGAGGAGATTGCAAACGCAGGACTTGACCGCAGCATAAACCAGTACTTTGCGGTACTTACAAATATGCGCTCGGTAGGCGTTATGGGCGACGACAGAACTTATGACTACACCCTCGCATTAAGAGGCGTTACAACCAGCGACTTTATGACCGCCGACTTTGCAAGGATCCCTTATGACGTGCTTGAAAAAGCAAGCGTAAGAATTGTAAACGAGGTCAAGAATATCAACAGAATCTGTTACGATATTACGAGTAAGCCGCCGGCTACGATTGAGTGGGAGTAATACAAACTAATATAATCCGATACAAAGAGCTACCATCATTCATATGATGATAGCTCTTTTTCTATAGCCTATATCGCCTTTACATCTTCGCAAAATAGTGCCCGATATTTTCATGACCGCCCGACAATTCGACAAAGGCTGTTTTTGTATACCAATCGGGTATATCACATCTGAAGCTTAACATAGCAAAGCCTTTCACTACATACTCGTTATCGTTATCATCTATGACGATATCACCGACGCTGAGTTTCATATTGATATCAAGCAGAGCAATCAGTTTTTCTTTTCTTATTATTAATGAAAATATCTGAATTGCCCTGTAATATGTTTTGTTCTCAATACTGACCACAGCATTTTTGTCTTTGCTATATTCATCAAACAACACGGATATATCTTCATCTGTGTTCCGTGAATATGGAGAATAAATCATTTTGAAATCTGATTTCCTGCTCATATCTTTGTTTCTCCGAAAGCAATTTGCCTTATTATTTGCCATACAGAACAGCATTAAGTTCCGGCTTTTTATAAACTCTGTATGTCAGGTTAAGATTGAAATATGTCAGGTAATTCGGACCGTCAAGCGTAAGCGCTGTTTTTTGAAAATACGGAGCATATTCTGTTACTATTGCTTTCAGACAATCATTATTCAGCGTATTAACTCTTTCCTGATTCAAAATTAACGATACTAACAGCTTTGACGGAGTGAAACCTGTAATTTTTTCAATTTCGGCAATAATCTGCTGTTCTTTTTCTTTTAGATTTTGTTTTTGCTCATAACGCTTCTCCCTAATTATTTTTCCTGTTCAATTCATCGCACAAGCTCTTCAACGTTTCAAACGCAATGTTTATATCGGTTTCAACCGGTACGACAACAGTAATACCAAAGCAATCATCCCATTGAAAAGTGAGGTTCAGCTTATCATTCTCAATTTTATAATCCGGTAACTCGGATACCTGATAAATCCTGCCGTTTACCATATCACGATACACTTTTACAAGCTTTACAAAATCATCGGGTTCATTGTAATCATCCGAAAAAACAAATATCCACCGCTCCTTATCAGGCTTACTTGCCTTGTACATTTCGTTTCTCTCTTTCAAAAAGATATATTATAATTTTATGATAGTGCTTCTTCATTCACTTGTCAAGTTTTCCCCATTGACACCCACCCTCTTTTCATCTATAATTAATATATCAATTTTATTCCACCTGAAAAGAGGAACCCTCTAAATGAAAACCAAGCTGTCATCAGACATAGACATAAACGAAATAAAAGGCGAGATAACAAAGACGGTATCCCACGGACGTGCGTACAACTTCTTCCAAAAATTGTTCGGCATCCGTGACGATATGATGGACAATGACGAAATACAGCAGATGATGGAGGACAACACCGTTATCAGCGGCTCGAATATGTGGATACTGATAATGGCAATATTCATTGCGTCTATCGGTCTTAATGTAAACTCCACCGCCGTTATTATCGGCGCAATGCTTATCTCTCCGCTGATGAGCGGTATTCTCACGATGGGCTACTCGCTTGCAACCTTTGACCTGACTTTGCTTCGGAAAGCATTTACACGTTTCGGCATACAGGTTATAATCAGTCTGATTGCGTCAACCTTGTACTTTGCAATTTCTCCGCTGACAGTCGCAACAAGCGAGATGATAGCAAGGACAAGCCCGACGCTGTGGGACGTGCTTATCGCATTATTCGGCGGTATCGCAGGCGGAATAGGCAATACCCGAAAGAAAAAGAGCAATGTAATTCCCGGTGTGGCTATAGCAACCGCTCTTATGCCGCCGCTTTGCACCACCGGCTACGGACTTGCTACAGGACAGCTGAGGTTCATAGCAGGCGCATTCTATCTTTTCGTCATAAATACATTGTTCATTATGCTTTCGGCGGCATTTATCACAAAGCTTATGCGTATTCCCACTCACAAAATAAACGATACAAAAAAAGAACGCAGAATACACAGATTTGTGATACTTATAACAATTCTCACAATAGTTCCAAGCGTACTCATCGGCGCATATAAAGTCTATGAAACGGTTATGAAACAGAATCTTTCCGGCTACCTTGACAATTCGTTCACGTTCAACGATACCAAAGTAGTACAAAGCCAGATCGATGTAATAAACCGTGAAGTATCGCTTTCGCTTGTCGGTACTCAGCTTTCCGACGATGTGATATCAGTGCTTGAAAAAAACCTCAGTAATTACGGACTGGAAAACTACAAGCTCAATATCACGCAGAACAAAACCGTTACCGCCGACAATTCCGATCAGATAACCATAGCGCTTCAGGAGCAGACTATCGAATCGCTTCAGAAACAGCTGGACGAGCAGGAAAAGAACTTAAAAGAACAGCAGAAAAAGCTTGATGAAATGCAGTCCTCTGCCGCTTCGCAGCCCGATATGAAAAAGCTTACCGAAAAAGCCGCCGCAATTTTTACGGAAATTTCAGATATCAGTTGCGGCATAATGACCGATTCTGACGGCGAGTATATTCTTCTCTGCGGAACGGCAAAAAAAGCTCTTTCAGCAGACAAGCAACAGACTGTTAAAAACTGGCTTGTTACCGAAACAGGAGTTTCAAGAGCCACAATAAACATCACAGCCAGACAATAACATATAACATACAAAAGCCGGTTGTTCTTCTTACAGACAGTCGGCTATTGTATTTTTTATCATTTTGTGATATACTAAATTTAATCATTATGTGTATTTGAGCCGACTTTAGAGTACGAAAATCCTTTGCACCGGAATACGTACTCTTTACTTGATATGAACAAGGTCTGCCCGATCATTTATTCTTATAGCTGTAACTTAATATTTTTCTCGGTCAACCATTACAGAATTTTCCGTCGGAACCGGAAAATTCGCAAGAAGTTGCGAATTTTATCTATAAATTTGCTGAAATCTGTTGACTTTTTGAATTGTGCGGTGTATAATACTAAGTGATCAGGCATACCTTTAAAGGTATGTTTTCATGAAAATCAGCTATAAGAAATTATGGATCAGACTAATTGAAAAGGATATATCCCCAGCAACACTCAGAAAAGATCTCAATATAGCAACAGGTACAATGACAAAACTCCGTAAGAATGAGGAGGTGGCTTTGTCGGTACTGCTCCGTATCTGCGAGTATCTTGACTGTAATATCGGAGATATATGTGACGCAGTTCCCGATACCGACAGGTATACGGACTGATTTGTCTTACCCATAATTTAAAAACGGCTTTAGTTCCGATAAAGCCGTGAACTAAAGGGAGAAAAAATATATGGCAATATGCAGTAAATGCGGCTCGCAGTTACCGGACGGTGCAAAATTTTGTCTGAACTGCGGCGCACAAAGCTCAGGATCACAAGAAACCTCACAACCATATCAGGCAGGCAACTCAAAACGTGAAACTGTTTTTGAAGGCGAAATACATAAGTGTCCCTCATGCGGAGAGGTGTTAGGCGCTTTTGTAACCACCTGTCCGTCGTGCGGCTATGAAATTAGGGGCGGAAAAGCTTCGGCGTCTTTACACGAATTTTCTTTATCGCTTGCTAATGCAACATCGGATGAACAACTTGCAACAATTATCAGAAGCTTCCCTGTTCCGAACACCAAAGAAGATATCTTTGAATTTCTCATTCTCGCATCATCAAACATAACAGGCAATACACAGCAGAATATATGTGACGCATGGGCGGTAAAGTTCAGACAGGTCGAGCAAAAAGCTAAACTCGCTCTTACTGCCGACGCAGACAAGGCAAAATTCAATGAACTGTACGAGCAGGCAAAGAAAAAGCTCACCCGTGACAAATATGTTAAAACAGCTAAAAAAGCAGGAAATTTTCTTGTAAAGATAAGTAACTCTCTTCCTCAGGTAATCATTACTCTTGCATGGTCGATAAGTATTGCTGTTCTTGTAATAATCTGCTGTCAGAACGTTGACCGCTCGGGATTCAGTCCGTTACAATTAGTTACTATGCTTGACCTTATTCTCGGTGCGATTATTATTCCTCCGATGACACGATGTGATTCGGCTATGCCTAAATTCATAGCAACTATCGGCTTGCTCGTCTGCTTCGGGCTATTGATTCCGAGATGTGCCGACAAAGACAGCGTCGGATATATTTTGATATTGGTCGTTGCAGTTATAAGTGCAATCATTATGCTTACACGAATGTTCAAGACAAAAAAGAAGTAATACATTTTTTACGTTCTGTCAAGGAGAAATATTATGGGATTATTCGGTAAACCAAAAGCAGGCGGATTTATGGATGAGATACGTTGTGACGAACAATCGTATCTTATATGGAAGTGGCGTCCGGCAGGCGCAGAGATTAACAATAACAGCCGTGAAAATGCAATACGCTGGGGCTCATCACTTCGTGTAAAGGACGGCGAGGTAGCTGTATTTGTTTACAAGCGTCCCGACGGCATTATGGAGGACTTTATTGAAGGTCCTTGCGACAGAAAGCTTGACACAGGCAATCTGCCCGTACTTGCGAGCATAGTAGGACTTGCTTACGCAGGCGGTACACCGTTCCAGGCTGAAGTTTACTTTATCAATACGGCGAACATTATTCAGACAAAGTTCGGAATACCGTATTTTGACGTTTACGACCCGAGATTTATGGATTTCGGCGTGCCGGTTGCCGTAAGAGGAACAGTCAGCTTCAGGATAACAAACTATCGTGAATTCGTAAAGCTTCATCGCCTTACACAGTTCTCAACGGACGACTTCAACAAGCAGATAAAAGACGCTATCTGCCGTTATATAAAAGATGCGGTGACCGCCGCTCCTGCGGAGAACAACATTCCTGTTATACAGATTGAAAGCAAGATTGCTCTTATCAACGACAAAATAGAATACGACATAGGAGAAAGGCTCCGTGAAAATTTCGGAGTTACCGTATCCGGTGTTGATATTAATTCCATAGAAATAGATAAAACAAGCGACGGCTACGAACAGCTTATGGCGGTAACTCGCAAGGTAACAAGCGATACAATTCAGGCTCAGACCGCCGCAAACATCAAGAATATTCACGACAAACAGCGTATAGAAGCCGAAAACTACGAGCAGTCGCTCCGTGTTCAGCGTGAGGAAGGACAGTATGCAATGCACAAGCAGACGCAGAGTGCAAACCTCGGAGCATTCCAGTCCGAATTGCAGGCTAATGTCGGCATAGCAGGCGCAGAGGCACTCGGTCAGATGGGTGCAAACGGTGCAGGCAGTGTAGATCTCGGCGGACAGGGCGGCGCAGGCTTCAACCCTGCCGCTATGATGGCGGCTATGGCTGTTGGCGGTGTTGTCGGTCAGAATATGGCAGGCGCTATGAGCAACGCCATGAGCGGCATAAACGGAACAAATAATGCCGGCATGACAAATAGCGGCGCGGTAAACCCCACTACTCAGCCGACACCCGGCACTCCCCCACCGATACCTTCGGTTACTTATCATATAGCCGTAAACGGTCAGACAACAGGACCTTATGATATGAACACTATGGCTCAGCTTGCCGCAAACGGTCAGCTCACAGCCGAAACGCTTGTATGGAAAAACGGTATGGCTTCATGGGCAAGAGCAGACTCGGTTGCAGAGCTTGCCGCTCTTGTAAACAGACCTGTTCCGCCGCCGATACCGACTGTATAAAATAAGGAAAACTATATCAATGAAATGTAAATACTGTGACTCGATCATTCCCGATAACGCCGACTCCTGCCCTAATTGCGGAGCACAGGTAATACACAAAGACGAGAACAAAAACGAGAAGGCGCACACCGACAAGAACAAAGCAGGCAGACCTGACAAATCTAATATCAGAATAACAGACAACCATCACGAATTATCCGATGAAGAAAATGGCGAGCCGGAAACCGAATATGAGCTTTCTGATATATCTGACAAAACAGAAAAAGGCATAGATAAACCGGATAATGAAAAATCAGATATGAAACTTGTTATCGGCTTTGCGATATTCGCCGTTGTATTTTTTATAGTTGGATTTACTGTATTGTTTATCATAAAAGCACAGGAAAACAACTCTTCGTCATTAACGCCCGAATCGTCTGAGGCTCGTTTCAACTGGTCGGATGCTGTTCTTGTATCGGCAGGATTGCCGGATCCATCCACCGATAAAGGTGAAATAACGGTCAATACTGCGGAAGAACTTACCGTCAGACTTGATGGTATCAATGCCGGAACTTTCAACAGTTATGTTTCCGGCTGTGAAGACAAAGGCTATAGTGTTGATCCGGAAAAAAGCGATGTTACATACAGTGCTTTCAACAGCGAAGGTTACCATGTATCGATTACTTTTGACCCGGATGAATCAACAATGAGCATTGACGTTACTTCCCCGCCGACGCTCAATAACATCAAATGGCCTGACACACCTCTCGGCGGTTTATTACCAAAGCCTGAATATAAAAACGGCTGTATCAATGAAAACTCCGAAGATCTGTTATCAATGGATCTCGGCGGAATATCAGCCGACAAATACAAGGATTATGTAGCAGAAGTAAAAAAAGGCGGCTATGTGTATAACGAGGACGAAAGCGAAAAACACTATTCGGCTGAAAACGAAGACGGATACAGGCTCACAGCCGACTATAAAGGCAATAATATGATCTCTGTTTCTATAGGAGTACCGGAATATAAAGTTGAACTGGTTGCAGATTGCGACAGGAATATAGCTTTCAGCAAGTACAACGTAAAAATATACGCAGATGACAGTTTACTCGGAACATTAGCTCACGGAACTACAGAAACCTATTCCTGTACGCTGAAAAAGGGCGGGCATATATTCCGTTTTGAATGCGAAGACGACAACACAGTCAAGGGAACGCTGAATGTAAACGTATCGGGCGACAGCACATACAAAGTAAATCTTCATTGCACAAGTCTTAGCGTAGGCGTTTATGATCAAACGCCCGGCAACGAAAGCTCTTCCTCAGACAGTCAGGATAACAGCTCTGAAGAATCTTCAGCTTCTTCAGATAATTCTGCCTCGTCTGTAACGAGTTCTTCTGCCGCTTCTTCCGAAGTCATAAGTTCCGCAGACGCCGTAAAGGATGACTACTCACCCGGAGCAGTGTATGATTACGCTTATGAGCGCGATCTCGGTGAATATTCAGTATATTATATGTTCGACAACGATTCAAAGACTGTCAAGTATTTTTCCTCAAATGATACCGGTGTACTTAACGGCACTTACACCGGTGATCTTGACAGCGGTATTACAATAACCTATTATTATGACGGTTCATCGTGGAATGAATATTTTGTATTCAGCGGCAAGAACTGTGAACGTGGTGTTCTTACCGACGGAAACGGACTTACTTTTGATTTCAAAAGAACGTATGCAAGCGTTCTTGAAATACTTTTCAACAGCTTTGATTTTGTAGATATAAACTGAATATATTACCCGCAGAGTTACGAAAATTCTGCGGGTATTTCTTGTCCGTTTTAATGTACAGCATATGCTATATGATCGCTCACCACTGAGTTCGGTGCTAAAGAAAATGTTGATATCGGTCTTATCTAAGATATGATTTACGAATATGTTGTTCAGTATAAACACTATTACAAACCGAATGCCCCACCGGTGAGGTGGGGCATTATATCTTTCTGTTCTCAATCCATCACGATCATATTTCTTCCTGCCGCTTTAGCCTTGTATAATCGTTTGTCGGCGGTTGTGAATATATCGGTTATAGAACTGTTCTTGCCGTAAATCGCCGCTCCGGCACTGAATGTAAATTCCTTGCCTTTCTCTTTTTCCGAGAAAATCGCATACTCCTTGCTGATTGTGTCCATTGTCGTTATAATCTCTTTCTCGTTGTCCGTTCCGAAAAGTATCATAAATTCCTCGCCGCCGAAACGTGCGATAAGATCGTTTTCTCCGAGATTTTTCTTTACCGTATCTGCGAATTGCTTGAGTACTTTATCTCCGAACACATGACCGTATGTATCGTTTACAGACTTGAACAGATCAAGGTCTATAAGCACCGCACAGTGCTTTTCATCGCCCATCTGCGCCGTCTGTTTTTCAAGATACTGCATAAGATAACGGCGGTTTCTTATCTCGGTCAGCGGATCGGTATTCACAGCGAGAGTAAGCTCCTCACCCATTTCACTGAGCTGTTTTGCCTGACGTTCAAATTGAACTATTACTATTGCGACCGCAACCATTATGCCTATAAACGCTATTACGAATGAAAACAGCGTGTCAAGCTCCATATTGTCATTAGCCATATTCAGCTGAGGAAATTTGCTTCTGACAACAAATGCGGCTATATCTGCAACGAACACCGCCGCCCCCATTACAACTCTGTGCACCGGTTTCATAAAAGTGATAATTCCGATTTCCGCAACAAGCATATACACCGCCGTACTTGCGCCGTATGAGATATACAATATCGGGAACTCGACAAAACCAAGCACAAGAAGTATTATAATCGTAGCGACATAGGTTCTTCCGGTCAGAAAACCAACCAATGACGATGCTATAATTATAAGTGCGCAAGCCGCACAGAATAAGGTCTGGGGAGTAAATCCGAATATCGCCGCATTTGCGGTAAATCCTGCTATATTCGATATACAGCCGGTTATTGCCAATACGATGAACAGCTTGTCACGAAGCTCTGAATTCACAGTATCTGATTTTTTGTTCATTGTAAGTGCTCTCTCTTTCGTTCTTACTTTTCTTTCTGTGTTTCAGCCCGTCAATGATGCCGTTTTTCTATATCGGCAAGAATATCGTCTATATCATATCTCTTGTCCTCGTCATCTCTGAACACAAGCGATATATCTGGCTCCGATCCCGCCGCAGGCTTTTCCTTATTAGCAGGTACAGACATTTTATCCGCTTCTGTCTTTTCCTGAACCTGAGCAGCTCTGCGGGCAGGTCTGCCGACAGGCGCTACAGGATCTGTAACAGCTTCTGCCGGTTTTGCAATTTTCTCCGTCTGCTTTCTGTCTGCCGACATTCTGCGTTTTGCGGCATCCGAAAAATCTGCTTTGTCTTTGATCTCATCGGCTGTATCAGCCACACTGTGCTTTGCCCTCAGGCGGTCGGTAAATTCATCGGTCTTGCTGTGTACGCCGTCAGCAAGCGGTTTATGCGGCAAACCCGGTTTATCCGATAAGGAAGGCAACTTTGCCTTATTAGCAGTAACCTTTACCTGTTCCTGCTTGTCGTTTACAACAGGCGCATATACAGGTGTTTCTTCCTGGATCCTGACCGGCTCGACCTCAGGCACCGGGCGCTTTGAGAAAATGAATTTGACTATCTCGAATGCAACTATTGCAAGACACGGCAGTATAGCAATAGCCATCACGCCGAACGGCGACATCGCAAAACCGATCACCGCACCGAGAAAATCACTGCAATAGTTAACTCTTGCAACAAGCTGACTTTGTGATATTGTAATATTTTCTCCCCCTTGAGTTTCAACATCAAAACTCATCACACCTTCCTTAAGCGTGGAGGAATTTACCTTAGCAAGCTGTGCTCCGCCGTTTTCATACCGATTATATATTATAAGCTCTCCGTTGTTTACCTCGTCGGGCCAAACCTTCTGCGCTATAGCGGCTGTGCCTGCCTTAAGCCGGTAGAAATCATTATCCTGTACTATGTAAACATTATAGCCGAATATATCCGGTGCAGAACCGCTACCGAAAGAAAACAGCATTGAAGTAACGGCAAGGAAAACCGCAAGTACAATAAGCGCTATTCCGACAACAACTCCCACTGCTCTTGCAACCGATGACCTTTTTATCAAAATTGCCTCATTTCTGTCAAAAAGCTCTTGACAACAAAATAAAAATACGATATAATTATATAGTCGATTTCGAGGTGTTCTCCCGAATGCGACTATATTTATTTTATCATATTCCGTTACTTATTTCAAGTACATTTTGAGCTAAGTAATATAATATGCAAATGCTTTCGCTTGTGTAGCACAGTTGGTAGTGCAGCTCATTCGTAATGAGCAGGTCGCAGGTTCGAGTCCCGTCACAAGCTCCATAGAAATAACCGCTTAAGCGTATTGCTTAAGCGGTTTTCTTGTATTTTCAGTAATTATTATCAAATCTTGAATTTTACTGAAATTAACTAAAATTAACTATAGTGGGGGTGTCAAAAGGGGTGTCAAGTTAGGAAACTAACTATATATTAAACAAAAAAAATCCCCCGACAGAGCCTTTTTGCTCCGCCGGGGGATTCTGCCATTTTACTTCTTTATGAGGTACCTAACGTCTATCGGCGACTGTATGTCAAAAACGCCCGTAGTATCCTTACCGAGTACAGCACGATTGCCGACAACTTCATCGACAATCCACGTTTTTTCAAGCAGCCAGTCTGTAAGGACTTTTGTGCCGCCGTACCAGGTTGCTCCCTGCTTTATCTGCACACGGTCGCCCTTACGGATCTCTGCCGCAGGCTTGCTGTCAGCAGTCTTACTGTCTATATCATCAACTTTTACCCAGCCAGTTACGGCATTACAGCCTTTTGGCGTGGTAATACGGACTCTGCCATTTACCGCATCATCTGCGGTGTGTATGTAGTATGTGCCTGTCAGATGATTTGCCGGCTGTGATGTCGTTGACGAGCCATACAGTGCGGTATTTGACAGCTGTACTGCGTCACCTGCCTTGTATGTCTTTTCTGTGGGTGTAGCAGGTTTTACAGGCTCTGACGGCTTATTTGCGGTATTAGTATGCGTCTTATACCAGTAGTCAGTTTTTGCCGGATAGTTGATGAAGCATATATTCCCGTCAACGTCCTTGCCTGCGATATTATCAATGCCCCACTGCCACATTTTCTGCCCGTAGTCGTACCTACTCGGGTAGTCTGGGCTTTCGGTCCAGTGTGCAAGCCATATGTCAACATCCGAAAGGCGGCTTTTGTCATAGTAATTTTCCATCCACGAAGGATTAGCATAGACACCGGACGGCAGACCGATAGCGGTCATTTCGGCGCAGAATTTGAGCGCCATATCAGTACGCTGTGCAGTTGTCAGCTTATCTATCTGCGCCTGTTCTTCAGCGTCAAAAAATATCGGATATGACGGCTTTAAGCCTTTTACAGCTTTCTTGCAAGCGGCAAGCTCTGCTTTAAAAGCATCGTTAGACGTTGCTTCAAAATACCAGTACAGTCCATAAGGTATGTTACACTTCAGGCACTCTGAAAGGTTCTGCCTAAAATAGCTGTCCTCGTCTGTGCGTATGCCGGCACGGATAATAACGTACTTCACGCCTGCCTTGATGGCGGCATCAAAGTCAAACTGCTCCTGTGCTCTGCTGATGTCAATTCCCTTAATTCTTAACATATTACTTTTCCTCGCTTTCTTCATTGCTATCACCCTTGAGCTTCAGCTGTTTTAACACTTCAAGCATTTTCTTTGGTATCGGTATACCAAGTCCTGCGGCGTTCTCCACGAGTGATATGCCTTCGTTTGCGACAAAAAACATTGTCACCGCTGACTGTAGTACCGGTGTGCTGTTCAGCACATACGCATCAAGGACGTGTGCAACACCTACAAGCATTAAAATCAGTATTTTCTTGACTATGCCTTTAAATCCAACCTCGCTTGACACATCTTTTCTGACAATCGCACATGCAACGCCGGATATGTAGTCAAGCACCATACATACGATCAGAGCGGCAAGTAAGGGCGTAAAGTCGCCCCATATCCAGCCTATTACGCCGCCGATAGTCGCAACTATCGCACCGAAAATACTACTTAACTTTTCCATAATTTTTCCTTTCTGCCTATTCGGCATCTGTTATTTCAATCGGTTCTTCTCCGATTTCTTCCTGCTTTGCCTTCATCTCTGCCTCATACTCATCAATCGCTGTATCAAACCTTGCAATATCCTCCGCCGTTATCCTGTCACGGCTGTAATGATTGCCAAGCTGCATAGCCGCCCAAGCTCTGTCAAAACTGCCGCTTTTAACACCATTCACAGCGACATCAACGATCCACTTTCCGAAATCAAGCATTATACCTCACCTCCCGATACCGCCGCCGCTTCAAGTGCCGCTACCCTTGCTTCAAGGTTTGTTATCCTCCGCTCATCGTCCTCAGGTGCGGGCGTCCAGTCAGTCGGCTTGTTTCCTTTCTCGAACTTAACGTTTTTTATCCTGATGCCGCAAGCGCTTGAACTGAGCGCGATTATGAACTGCGTGTAACTCACAGTCTTGTCTGACGCGTAAGTATAAGTCCTGCTGTACTTTGTCCATGCCGTTTCCGAAGCTCCCGAAACATCAACGTCAAAGTCCCTCACCGTGCCGTCTGTGTAGTTATATCTGGCTGTGACTTTTGTTCCTTCCCCGACATCGTACCCTTCCGCTTTCATTACCTCACAAGAGATCGTATATGTACAGCCGTTTTCGGGTACCAGATTCGGGTTTGCCACAACAACTCCGTTTGATACTGACGCCTGTGTAGTAAAATGTCGTGAAGCAGTTTCAGCTTTAGTAAGCGTTGTCACTTCGTCATCAAAGGTGTAAGTAACCTCTTCCGAATAAGCCCACCCGGTAGGATACTTTTTGTCAAAACGGCTATGGTACAGCAGATTTCTGCCGCCAATTTCAACAGCGTTCACCGCCGCTGCGATATCAGCCGCTGTCGCCGCCCCGACTTCTGTTGCCGTATGCGTATGCACTGCCGCCGCAAAATCACTTGCGTGCTTGCCGTCCACTGTATCAGCGTTGCCGCCGTTTGCAGGCAGTTTTGTCGGCATATCTGTTATATCAGATACACTGTGACTGTGTTTTTTCTCTGCCGCTCCGACTTCCTCCGCTGTATATGCAGGCTTGCTTTCAGCCTTTGCCCAGTCCGATATTTCGTCTGATTTCAGATACCCCGACAGATTCACCGAGATAACCCCGTCAGCCGTTACCGATATATTATCGCCTATCCTCACACCGCCGAGCGTGTCAGCAGTTGCTGTAGGAAGGACATAGCCCACACCGCCATCGGCTATCACTTTTCCTGCGACATGCAGATTGTATTCTCTATCAACCCACAATACGTCAAAAGGATTGTCGGCTGTTCCACCTCCGATTACAAATCTTGCATTAGTTTCTTTGTTATACATGCCGAAAGCAACCGTTTGCAAATACGCCTTTAAGCCAGTGCCAAAAGCGTAGCTGTTGTTAACTGCTTGGCTCTGACTTCCGATTGCCATTGAATCGCTTTTTGCAACACATTTGTATCCATGTGCAATTGCATAATTTCCTGTTGCTTTACTCCCTGCTCCGCTAACAATTGAATAATCACCGCTCGCAGTGTTATCTTTACCCATCGCATAAGAACATTCGCCGCTTGCTATGCTTAACCAACCTTCTGCGTGCGAATGATTACCGCTTGCCGTGCATAATTCTCCGCCTGCATAAGAACACTTGCCACTCGCTTCGCTACTAAGTCCTCCGGCGTGTGAATAATTACCGCTTGCTGTACAACTTCCCCCTTCGGCGTGAGATGCGTATCCTGTCGCTTGAGCCGATTTGCCCTCTGCGTGAGAGCATTCGTTACCAGCTACACATTCCTTTCCCTCTACATGTGCTACTCTTGCGCCCTCAGAAACCCGACTGTTGCTTCCTTCCACATGGCAAATTTGCGTATCATATTCTGCAATGCAGCCTCCCCCTTCGATATGATTGAAGCGACCGTAGGAGCTGTTCAATTTGCCTTCAATGTGATTGTTTGATGCTTTTTTATCTGATGGACACGATGTTCGGCTTGCTTCTGTGTTTTCTTCACCTTCAATGTGTGTTGCCCAGCTACGACTAGCGCCTTCGCTATCCATTCTGTTTTTATATCCTTCAACGTGCGAATATTTGCCATATGCCGTATTACGACTGTAATCGTTGAAAATTTCACTGGTTTTGTCGGTATTGGTGAACTTTCCGACACCGCCGGCATTACCGGTAGTAATTTTGTTGTTTATGATTTTCTGCGTATTTCCTGCCGTTGCTTTGTTCAGCACATTAAGCACCTTCAGCTTTTTGTCACCGCAGACATAGCTTTGTGTGTGCTTGCCGGTTGCGTATTCGTCCGTGATCTCGGTTATGACAGTTTCGTACTCTACCCCGTCAATGCGGATAGATACCTTCTGTGCAAGCTCAGGTTCGGCTTCATCGTCCATAAACAACGGCTCTATTTCAAAATCATCGGATATAACATATTCTTCTGCCGCCTTTAGTGCGTATCTGTCTATCTCGGCTACACTGTCGGTATCAACGTCAAGCACAACCTCTTTACGCTTTACTCCGCTTGCGGTATCATTGGGACGTTTCACGCACTTTACCGTGACATCATCGCCGCTACCGACTACGGCATATATAGCGTTCTTGTATGCTGATGTTCCGTCCTTGCGTGTGTAACTCTTGATGTTGTATCTGCTCTCGTCTATGATGATAGTCGGCTTGTCCTCGCTTGATTCCATGTGCGGATTGTAACTGTCGCCGTCCTCCGCATTGTCATCTATGATCAGCCGCATATCGTAAAAATGTGTCTTGCAGTTTTTCAGTAAATTAAAAATTGCCGTACTGACAGGCTCAAGACGTGTCATGTAGCGGTCATTCTGTATGCCTGTAAGCGGCGGATCTGCACTGGTCTGATTTACAGGCATCGTTATACTAAACATACCGTATATCTGTCTGTCGCTATCTGTAGCGTTTACGATATTGTAATTTATAATATCCGAGATGCACGAAAATGTAGTGCCGCTCGTGACATAATAGCCGTATGTTCCCTTGTCCTGTTCTTCCTTCGGAAAAAGCGTAACACGAAGTGCAAACAGATACTTCAGATCATATCCTGTGACGGTTATCTTATCGTCCTTCTTTTCGATGTCCGTAACATAAAGAAACGTTCCCTTTACTATACGCTTTGTCGGGTCTCCTGCTATGTACGTCTGACCGAGTTTTTCTCCGACTATCAGCATACGGTCCGGTTGTATACATCCAGCTTCATCGGCATGTGTAGGTATTGTCATCTCGAAACTGCCGATGTCATATGCTCTGCGAGTGTACTTGAAGCTTTCAACATCGGATACGATGCCGACAAGATTCTGCGAGAATTTCGGCTTCTCAGCCGATAAAAAATTGTATACTCTAACTATCATCAGATACTCCTTACATAATCAAAACGCACAAGCTTTGCTTTAATCGTACCCGCTGTTGCATTAGTCTTCACCGATAAAGTGTTAGTGCCTGGATATACATACTGAGACGTTGACTTTATCAGATCGATAAAAGAGCGCTGTACAGGCGGTATATACACCTTGCCGAGAAGTCCCCAGTCGATATTTACTGTTTCGCTTGTACTCAGATATTTTGTCAGTTGAAGTTCTCCGGTTATCGTTTTGCTACCCCGCTGTGGCTCTTTTCCGGTAATACTCATATAGCTGTACGGTACCGCTTTATCTTGACCGCTAAGCGTAATTATAGCTGAATGCGTGTCTGTGCCTGCCATGCTGACAGGTGCCGATATGTAAAGCATAGCAGGTATCTTTTCTTCTGTGCCGGCAGTGAAGCTGATATCCTGCGTTTTTCCTGCGGCGGCTGACACCTCAACGTCTGTTGCTTTCACACGCCAGAACGGCACATACGACAGTATAGATATTTTCGCTGTACACAGCACTCCTGCCTGCCGTTCTACTGCAGGAAGCTCACTGACAACGCCCTCAATCTGATATGTCTTGCCGGCGCTGTTCGTGTATTTCAGCGTACCTTCAACACCGGCAGGAAAGTACCGCAGGAGTTTTCTGCGAAGTTCATACATTGTAGCCGGCTTTCCGTTGCGAGGAAGCAGAGCGATTTCTGCGGTGATAGTACGGACATTTGCTTTTGCACCGTAAAATCCTGCACCGTCAAAGCCGACACGCTCTGAGCTGTCATGCTTATATCCGAGTGCATTTCCCTCAAAGCTAAGCAGGTGGAGCGGTATGTATCCGTCTGCATCGGATGATGTGTTGACATCGTCTATCGTTACCGCCGTACCGAGAACGGTTAAAAATGTGATTTTCTCCATACTTTTCTCCTTATCTGATTACAATATCGTCCATCAGTGCGTCTTTGACCGCTTTTGTTATCTGAGCCATTGTCAGAGCCGTACCGATAAGGTTAACATTCGCCGTGTTATTTCGTGTGTTATCGTTATTTACTATGCTTTCAACGGTTTTTGAGCCGTCAGCCATAGCCGACATAATCTGCTGTACGGTTTTCAGACTTTCGTTGATTGCGCTGATCTGATTGTTGTAGCTTTTCTGCTCGTTTTCATACTTTGCATTTGCGGCATTTTTGCGCTCCTGTGCGTTTCTCTGCCACTCTTTTTCCGCTTTATCGTCGTACAATCCCTGTAACTTTTTCTCCATCTGTTCACGGGAGAACTCGTCAAGCTGACCGTATTTCAGCTGTGCTTTGACCTCGTTTATCTGCTTTTCAAGGTCGTTGTCCTCGTTCAGACGCTTGCGGGCTTCGATTTCATCATCAATAGCCTTTATAGTAGCATCACGAAGCTCTTTCTTTGCTTCAAGCTCACGCTTTATGAGAGCAATTTTTTTATCCGCTTCGGTCTTGTATGCCTCCGAAGCTTTCTTAAACTCATTATCGGAACTGCTTGACGATGAAGAACTGCCCGAACCGCTGAAACTACCAGCTTCCATGTATGTGTCAAAATTATCATACATTGCCTTCAGTGCGTCACGTTTGAGCTTATCGGTATCGCCATCTATTTCGGCAGAGATAAGCAGCTTTGAGTATTTCGCCATACCTGCGGCATCATTTGCCTTAAAGGCTTCATCATACTTTTTCTGATAATCGTCTGATTCGGCGATTTTAGCATCGTACTCCGCTATCTGTGAAGCAAGCTTTGCCTTTGCAAGCTCCTTGTACGCTTCTGTGTTCAGCTTTATTTTGCCTGTTTCGGTGTCCAGGCTTATGCACTGCGTATACCCTGCGTCTATCAGCTTCAGCATAGTGTCATAAGATATATTGCCGTTCTTCCCTTGCTCTGCGTAGGCGGAAGCCAGCTCGTTAAGATTTTTTATAAGGTCTGCTGTGCTGTCGGTGAGTTCTTCGGTGGTTTTAGCGTTGTTATACTTAGAATCGTTGTTCTCGTTTGTCTTTTGTGTATTATTTTCCGTTGCGGCGGCGAGGAGGGCTTCATCTTCGGCGGCTTGCTTGGATAAATTTGTATACTCCTTGTGTTTTTCGGCGACTATGTTGTATATTTCTGATTCTTTCTGTCCTACCGATTCAAGATAGTGAGCATAATCTAAATACGCCTGCGCTTTTTCGGCAAATGTTTCACCGCCGATTATTACGGCGGGTGCCATTGCGCTCGTACCCATTCCGACAGGCGCATTTCCGATTTTTATATTTGGATTAGTTATAGAACCGTTTTTAATGCCATTTATTCCAATAATAGCAGATTCACTGCCACCGAGTTTATTTCCCATTGAATCTGACGTTTCTGAAATTACGTCATCAGTCAACGCTCTCTGCGCCTGATTATTTTTATTTACAGCCGCCTGCGCTTGAATCCTTGCATTTTCTCGCTCTGCTTCTGTCGCCGCCTGCAGTTTCTTTATATTCTCGGTATAGCTGTCATTCACAAGGTCTATAGCTTCCTTAGTATCACCGTAGGCACTGTTAAGCTGTTCCTGCAAGTCTTTCAGTGTTTGTGTTTTCTCGGCGGCGGACTGAACTTTAGTAGAAGCGTCCTCATATTTTGACATTACTTCTTCAAGTGTTTTAGCTTTATCAGCAGATTTCTGCGCTTCGTCGGACAGCTCAGAAGCCGCCTGTGTCAATTCTTCAACGGACTGAGTAGCATTATTTGTAGTGGTTACAAGGGTTGCCACAGTTGCTATGACTGATAATATAGCTGCACCGATAAACGCATACTGATTTGCCGCGCCGACAGCATTAAAAGCCGCCTGCGCTGTGGTTGCCGCCTTTGTCGCAGTTGTAAAGCTCCTTATCGCTGAAACTGTTGCGCTTATAACATTACCTATTCCAATGCCGATTTTAAATGTACCAAGAGCCACAGCACCCCCTATTATTACTTCCTTGAAGTCAAGACCTACAGATATAGCCTGCTTCATAAAAGCAACAAGATTTTTAAGCAATACACCTGAATTCTGTGCCCATTCGTCAAGCGTTCCGTCCTGTTCCCATTCTGCCAGCTGATCGCTGACATCTTGCAATGCCGGCTTTACTTCTCCAAAAGCCCCTTCGCCCATTTTGCGGAAGAACTCGGATATGTTATCCTGCAAGGTACTAAGCATACCCTGCATAGTTTCGGATTGCTTCTCCATCATTCCCGCAAACTTGCCGTCACCCGTTGTAAGCCCAGTTATAGCCTTGTTCAGTGCGTCTATGCCGACCTCGCCCTTTGATACCATTTTTGAGAACTCTTCACCGGTTACACCTATGCTTTCGGCAAGTGCTGTCTGAAGCGGTACTCCTGCCTCCGTCATCTGCATAAGTTCTTCGCCTGTGACCTTGCCCTTTGCAAGCATCTGACCGTAAGCAAGCGTTATTCTGTCCATTTTTTCGACATTACCGCTTGCGAGATCTCCGAGCTTTGTCATAGTGTCGATAAGATTGCTTTCATCCACACCGTAGCTCATCAGCATAGTACCGCTGGATATTACATTGTCCAGTGTCAGCGGCGTTTTTGCGGCAAAGTCCCGCATCTTCTCTATCATAGCCGACGCTTTTTCGGTAGAGCCGAGCATAACCTCAAGCGAGGTTGTATACTGTTCCATTTCGGCGTTAGAGCCGATCAGCATTTCCCAGAGCTTTTTGCCGCCGTAAGCCGCTATAAAGCCCGTTACCATAGTTTTTAACTTATCCATTTCATTGGATATACCGGAAACGCCTGACTTCTGTTTTTTCAGCTCACTTGTAGTTTCTTTAAGTTCGGTTTTCAAGTCAACCTGCTCTGCTTTAAGCTGTGCAGCTCTGGTTCGAGCCTTATCAATCTCCTTTTCAAGTTCTGACATTCGGGCTTTCTGTTCTTTTGTAACTGTGCCGCTTTCTTTTTCAGCTGTTTTCAGCTGATCGAGTTCTTTTTCGTACTCCTTAGCTTTTTTGTTTGTATCTGCGATTGCCTGCTTGTTGAGTTCAAGGGCTTTGTTAAGTTCGGTTATCTGTGCTTTTATTTCCTGTACGCCCTTAGAAAATTTCGTACTGTTTGCCCCAAAATTCGCAGTAAGTTCCTGTGCCATTATTTTTTACCTCCCTTTTCCCACAGTTCTTCTATTTCATCACGGAAGCGGTTTTCCGCAAGCTCCGTGATTGCTTTCTTCTTTGATATAAGCGCCGCTCTGATGTGCGAGTATGACTGCACAGCGCCTATTTTTCTGCCGAGCTTATCCCTGCCGCCTTTTTTACGGCTCTTTTTACCCGGTCTGCCAAACTCGATAATCACGCTTTCAGGATGCGCTTTAATTGTAGCTGTGTCATATCCGGCTTTTACCTTATACAGCTTGCCTGTTTTCGTTATCTGTTTCGTCAGCAATCCGCTAAGCTTTGTTGGAGAGCCGTCTTTATTCGACCTGCCCTGCAGCATTCGCCGTTCTTCGTCTATCAGCTCATCGCCGACTTCTTCAAGAATTTCGGGGATGATCTTGTTGTTCAGCTTGCTATCCATTTCGTTTACTACTTGAATGAGATCTTTAAGGTCCATTCCGGACAGGTCAAGAGTAAATAAATCATCGGACATTTAACCGCTCCTTTCGATGTTTTGGGTATAAAAAATCCACCCCTTTCGGAGTGGATGATTTATTCAGTTTTGAGCTTAATCTCTCGTTATATTTCCATCAACTGCTTTTTCTTCGCATTGTATTCTTCTTCGGTTATTGCGCCGTCATCAAGCAGTTTTTTGTACTTTGCTATCTCATCTGCCGCACTTATAGCCGAAGCAGGAGAGGCGTTTTTGCTTTCATTGTCCGCAATCATAGCCGTAAACAAAGCACTGGCTTTTTCAGCACAATCCTTCATCGTGTTATATGTAAAAGAATCTGCTTTAGTTGCGGTGTTAATGAAGTTTATTCTTTCAAGTGTGCCGTCTTTCAGATACACATTGATATATAGTGCCGTAATAACAGTTACCCGTTTTGCTGTTGAAGCTCCTGCCACTGCTCCAACACCGCCGAATAGTAATCCACCGGCAACAGCCCTTGAAAATGCGCCTTTTCCTTTAACAGTGTTGTCATTTACAACAAGCTCATAGTCGATTACTTCGTTGAAGTTGTGAATTTTAGGCTCACCAAAATAGTTTTTTACCCACCAGACAGAATTATTTTTATCTACTTTAAGATCACCCAATTCATCTGTGACCTTGTAGCCGCTTTCTTCAATATACTGTTCGTTTTGTTTGCTACGTTTTATTAAGCGATAAAAGCAATAGATGCCTGCCGCACATATAAGCAGCATAATCAAAATAAGTATACCATTCACGGCATTAGTTGCAGAATCAGTAGTCAACAATTTCAAATACATAAGTATTTCCTCCTTTTCTGCCTACATTATACAGCAAGCGGAGAACATTGTCAATACTGCACAAACACGCCGCAATCGCCGTTAAGTATCTCCTGCTGAAGCAGATACACCGCATTTATCAGCGACACCACCATATCGACCTTGCCGGCAGAGCGCTTTTTATTAACGTATTTATTTAAATTTGTGTCCTCTGTACATCTTGCGTTGCTGAAATTTATCTCAAGCAGTTCATTCTTTGCAAACACTATATTTCCCGTGAGTATCTGCTCCTTGAGCCACTTTGTCGGAGCGTGAAGCACGCTTGAATGCTGTCGTATCTCTACGCACTCTATCGGATCATCTGCACTTTCGAGCTTCTGCACTGTAGAGAGTGCATTCCAACGGTCGAAGCCGAGCTGAGCTATTATAACGCCGTACTTTTCTTTCAGCGTCAGTATGTAATTCTCGACAAAGCCGTAGTCTATGATGTAATCGCCGCACGCAAAGCAATCACCGTTTGCGATATGCGTCTTGTAATTAACATGTTCCTTTACCGATTTTTCCTCAACCTTTTCGGCAGGAACAAACGCTACCACTTTAACATATATCTTGCCTTCGTGATAGCATATCATAGCGAGCGCCGTGTTATCCTCTGTCTGTGAGAGGTCAAGTCCGAGATAGACTATCTTACCCTGCCAGAACTCGTCTGGCACGTCCTCAGAGCAGTTTTGCACGGATATAAGGTCAACATAGCCCTCACTGCCGACACCCTTGTACTGAATATTACAGTGCTTGCAGAGGAAGTTCTCACGCTTGTTTTCATACAGCACGGCAAGCTGGCGGTTGTCTTTCAATTCCGAAAACAAGTCCGCATTATCGACAGCTACAGGGTTCGACTGATACAGCACACTGTCGTTCGTCTTCCAGTCGGGTACAAGCTCAATGTCCGGCTCGTAAAGCAGTGCAAAATATTTCTTGCCGGAGCTATACACCCCGTCAAGCTGCTTCTTAGCTATATCTATTTCGTCCTTCAAGCCGTTATCATCATTCGGGTACTGTGTGGAAATAAGTATTCCGAGCTTGCTCTTAAGCGTAATCTGCGAGGAACGCATTGCTTCAACCGGATAGCCGTCCATTGCTCCGACCTCATCGGCAAGAAACAAGTGAGCCAGCTTACCGTCCAGCTTATCCTTACTATACGCAAGCGGAGTGTACTCCGTATCACACATCAGACAACGTATTTCAGATCGCATAATCTTGAAATGCTTTTCAAGCAGCGGTGAAGATTTTATGATTTTCTTGATAGCTACTTTCAGCTCGCTCGACAGCTTTAAGTCGGGAGCTACAGAGAACAGACGGGAAAAGCGTGGCAATGTCAGCATACCGATGATGAATATTACCGCCGCTGTGAACGTCTTGTAGTTCTTTCGGGCGATTTCGAGCAGTCCCGTGCTGTAATACAGTTTTCCGTCTGTTTTTGTGCAAAGCACCGCATAGATAAAAAGCAAGCTGTAATCTTCAAGCGATGAGTACATATCACGGCCTAAGTCCGGGTGCTGTATGGCTTTGAGCAGTGCGGTTATCTTGTTCCATTCCTGAACATCTACATAACCGTCATCGACAGCTTTAAGCCATTCGGCGCACTGTTTTCTGACGTATCTTCCGACCTTACCGGAGCTGTCCTGCGATGCCCACACGGCGTATTTGTACGCACGGCTGTCTTTAATCGTCATACTGTACAAACCTCTCTGTTGGGGCTTTGTACCCCATAAACGTTGCGTAGTCGTTCCATCTGTCCGTTATTTCGTACAGTGTGGAATATGTGAATTCTTCCTCCGTCCGTCCCATAATATCTATAAACAGACTGCGAAGCTTCTTGAAATCGGGCTTTTCTTCTGTCGGCTTACTTCCCACTATCGGTGCAGGAAGTGCGGCGGTCGTAGCGGCAAGCACCCTGTCCTGCAGGTATTCCTGCGACAATTCCTTTATCATATATGCCACTATCTCGGAACGCTTTACAGAGTCGGCTCCCAGTTCATCAAAGCAACATCTGAGCCCAGCTCTGATGTAGTCAAGCGGCAGAGGGAATGTCAGTTCAAACGGGCTGATGCCTTTTTCTTCCGCTTCTATAAACGCTTTTATGTCATATCGCAGATATAAAGTATCTGTGATATAAATTTTCTTGTTTAAAAGTTCTGTGAACATTGTTACTCCTTTTTGGGTATAAAAATACCGCCCTTGCAAAGAGCGGTGAAATTATTAAGTTTGCTTGTATTTGCGCCGAATTTCACAAAAAACGACTGTTTTTGTGAAGTTGGTGTTCAAGTCAAGTGCAATTGATTGCACACAGGTATAAGAAAACCGCTCACTGCTGTGGGCGGTTTATTACTATCTTATCTGTATTCCCTTTTTATAAGCCTCTCTTGCTTGATTAAGGCTCATTTTGTTTGCACCGCCCTCATATTTAGGATTGCTCTCCTGTATCGCATCATCGCACCAGTCGCAAACATCACATATATCCATGCAATTATATGCTTCAAATTCGTATTTACCACATACAGGACACTTATGCCTTTCCTCCATGTTTTAAATCCTCCGTTCTCTGCTGTTCGTAATAAGACCGACCTTTTTGGGGCTTATACATTGTAATAACACCTTTTGTAATACTGCCCTTTACAAAGTCATTTTTAGCTATATCATAACGAATGATATTCTTGTCTTTGTCAATATGCCCGCAAATATTTTCACCAACAGGAGACTCAAGTAATTCAACTGCTCTTTTCTCGTACTGCTCAGCAGTTATAATTCCGTCAATAAGGTATTCATCACTATGTGTACGTCCGTTCTTCCAGTGGTTGTTCAATTTCTGCTTATTCTTAAACCCCTTAACCTGTAACTCGTTAGCTCCAGTCGGTTTAGGTTCTATTATACCACTTTCACCACCGTTGTCAACCCCGTTACCGCTTGTAAATCTGCCTGTATGCGGATCGTGGTTATAGTTATACCTGAGCAGTATCCCAATTTCGTCAAGACACCTCAGCTCCATATCGGCAAGGAACAGGTCGTACCTGTCGCTGTGGCATAGTTCAAGCAGTTCTATGTATCTTAATATCAGCTCCATTTTTCACCTGTAGATAATTTTCGGGGCAGTTTCCCGCCCCGTCATATCTGTACTTTTTTACACTTCAGCTACAATAACGCCTGAAGCGGTCGCAAACCATGCGTCAATGCTCGCCTTGTCTGTAACGGGATCAAGACCCTTTACGCAGTACTTATCAACACCCGTGTTGATAAGCGCCTTGTAGTTTGCCTGCAGTGCAAGGCTGTTGAATGTTACGCCGTTCTCATCAGTCGTCTGTACGTTCTCGCCCTGCGAAGCGAACTTGCACTTGGGGAACTTATACAGGTTTATCTTGCCGTCTGATGTCATAGTGCTGTAGATGCACATTACATCGGGTACAACATCGTCCTTGCCGCTTTCAAGCACGCCTGTTGACGTATTTACCTTTGCGCCGAAAAGCGCCACCTCGTCAGCGGAGTTTGTGTTCACAATTGTTACGTCAAGCGTACCGCCTGCCTTAGCTACATAGCTGTCAACCTCAACGCCGCTTGCATACTGCGATGCGCTGTTCATTTTAGGCGTGTACTTTGTTGTGATGAGTATGTCTTTGATCTCGGTCACATCACCGTATGCCAGCGTATCGGCGTTATCCGTTGTCAGCGGCGCATACGCAAAACGCTTGGTGCATACAGCAGACTTACGATCTGTACCCTGTATTACTTTTGCCATAGTTATGTCCTTTCCTCATAGAGCGTAAACTCCATGACTAAAATTTTTCTGTTGGGATAAACATCGAACTGCGACAGATCGGTAGTGCCGGTAAATATACCGCCTACATTCTCTATCGCCGTCTGCGTTTTGTCATACAGCTCAATGTCTGCTTGTGGAGAGAAAACGCTCACAGACAACGCATACTGCCGTATATTTGCCCTGCCGGAGCTGTAGAACGTATCTCTGTACGATAAATTGTACACCACATACTTATCCGGCTCTTCGCCGTCCTCAAACTCAGGCATATAGCTGTAAAAATGCTCAAATACCGCCGAGAGTGCCGAATCAATCTTTTCTGTTATCATTGTCAGCCTCCTCTCGCCAGTATCAGCTTTATATGCAGGTCGCTGTCGGCCGCTCCGGTTGTTTCGACGTGATACCGCCTGCCGTCAATCTGTACGACAGACTGACCGCTGTATTCACGTCTCCACATATACACCGTAAGTTCCGACTTGTACCCTGCTGTTTCGGCGGCATATTTTGCCGTTACGCCAGGCTCGGAAACCTTTGCGTATACGGTCTTTACCGCCCTGTCCGCTTTGCCCTGCGAGCCGTTTTTCTGCTCGGAGGATATGAGCGTGATTTTTCTGTTAAATGTCATTTTCATTCACTCCGTTCAGCAGATTTATGCTGTGCAGGGCGAGTATCTGAGCGGTCACGGGGTTCTGTGACGCTCTGTCGGACGAGAAGTCACGGGAGGAATACATATCGTTTATAAGCACTAAGTAAGCCACCGTGATGTCTTCGTATTCGTCTATCTGAGTATCATCAAGCCCCGTATAACCCTTGATATAGGATTTCGCCGCTCCGGCACAAATTTCAAGCATTCCGTCCTCGTCATCGCTGACACCGCAGAATGCTTTAATCTTTGCGCTTGTTACCTCGCTTAGCTTCACTTTTCTCCTCCTTGTCTACAGGCACTATGTACCCGCAGGAGAGCAGGTCGTTCAGCACAGGACCGGCAGGGAGCTCACGCTCCTCGCCCTTTGCCATACTGACGGTGCCCGAAAAGTTGGTCGTTGCCTTTACTATCATTATTAGCCTCCTGCTTTCTTCATCTTAAGAGCGGCAATCTTCTGGGCATTCTCGACCTTTGCGTCAATCTCCACCCAGGCAATAACGCCGACAGCGTGCTGTGTTGCGTACTTTTCGTTGAGTATCTGGATAGACACATCTTCGGAGGTCTTTACGGCAAGACCGCTCATATCGCCGTAGTAGATAGCTGTCTTTTCGGAAGCAATAGCCGATACGCTGTCGGTTGTGTATACGGGCTTGCCGAAAAGCGTATAGCCCCACTTTGCCGTTGCATCGGGATTAAGGATATATCTACCCTCGTTGTCCTTGAGCTTTCTTATAGCGGTTCTTGTAGCCTTGTTCATGATCCAGCAGGCGTTATCCTGATATACGTCGGGGATCGTTTCCTGCAGGTCGATAAGCTCATCTGCCGTGATAGCTGTTGCCGATGCAGTCGTTACCACCTGTGTAACACCTGCGGCGAGACCGTCTATCTTGCTTGCTGTGCCGTTGATAAGCTGGTTTTCGATCCACTTTGCTGCCGCAATTGAAACCTCGTTTATAACGTAAGAAACGATGTCAAACTGCGAGTTGTTGATAAGGCTTCTTGAAACCTTTGAGAGTGCGCCTGCAAGATAGCCCTTGAGCTCGATGCTGAGGAACTTACCCGATGTGCTTGCAAGGTCCGTGAATTCTGTGGCATACGCCATTGAGATAGCCTGCGTTCCTTCGTCGTAATAAGGAATCGAGAGAGTGCCGCCGAGCGTGTATCTTGTTGCCATCTGATAGATAGGGCAGATGTCGATAACCTTACGGATTATCTTGTTTGCGATAGTTGCAGGGATGACTGCGCCGTTATCGCCCTTTGTCAGATTGACATCTTCTCTTGTTTCGACTATCTGACCTGTACGCAGATAGTTTTCGAAAGCTCTTGTCTCTGCCTGCTTCTTGTCGGTTGCTGTGCCGTCTGACTTTGCAGAGTTCAGATTAAGAGCGTTCTGCTCCTCGATTGAGCGGATTGTCTTGTTCAGTGCCTCGACTTCCGACTTCTTAGCGTCATAGTCTGTCTGCTCCTCTGCTGTCATCGCTCTTGTTTCTACTGTAGCCTTATCACAGAGTGACTTCATATCGGCAATAAGAGCATTTCTCTTTTCAATGAGTGCTTTTAAATTCATACTGTTTCCTTTCCGTCGGAGTAATCCGACATAAGCTGTAAGATTTCTATTTCCTTGTTGTAATCGGGGATAAACTCCCGGATTTCACCTATTACCTCGACCGTATCATTTCCGGCACTGCGCTGTTCCGTCACGGTCGTTTCCTCGCCTCTCGTTTCTATTGACGTGGCGATGTAAGCGGGATTGCAGTTGAGAATTGACACCTCGTGCAGTGTCAGCCCCGTAATCATTCTGCGCTGTACACCCTCGTCACACGGCTCAATGTGTGCCTGTGCTCCCGAAAAGCCGAAACTCCACCCTGTCAGATGTCCTGCTCTCGCTTCTGCAATAACTTCTCTGTCGGTGATGTCGGCTTCTGCGTGAAGTCCTATGCTGTCCTCACGCAGTTCAAGCGTTCCGTCTGTAGTATCAAGCACCTTACTGTGATTGAACCTCAGTTCGACCTTTGGGTGATCTTTAAGGCTTTTCGCAAACGTACCGCTTACGATGCGCTCAACAAACGGCGTTGTCATACCCGGTGCCATTGATGCAGGCAGACGCTTGCTGTCACGCTCGACAGCGTTTACATATCCGCTGATGTGCATAAGATCAGCGGAACGGATTTCAATTTTCATTTTTATCACTCCTTTCTGTGTTGTGGGTATAAAAATACCGCTCTTTGCAGAGTGGTAAAATTATCAGTCTTTGCTTGTGAATGTAATCGGCACAATCATTTCAGGCAAGAAATTGATCTCGTAATGATATTTGTCAACATACGCTCCACTTACATCTTCTACAGTGTACATTGTCCAGTCGTTAAGATACACATAATCAACTTTATACACATTTGGAGCTGTTTCTATTGTTACAACCAGCTCATTTTTGCTGTTGTTTGAAAGAGAAAAGTTGCCGATAATTTCAAGTACAGGTTTATCGCTTCTTGCGTTTATAACCGACAGCCGCCTTGTGACATTGAAATTATCAGCTTCTTTCTGCACATTGTACGTCACTCTGTCAGCTTCCGTACAACCACACAGAAGAACCGCTGACAGTAAAACACCGACTGCGGCAATAATAACTTTCTTAATTTTGTTCATGTTTAAAAACCTCACTTTCGTATTTCAGGTATAAAAATACCGCCCTCGTGGAGCGGTAAAATTATTAAGTTCGTTCAAATTTGCACCGAACTTCACAAAAAACGGCTGTTTTTGCAAAGTTTGTGTTCAAGTCAAGTGCAATCGATTGCACACGGGTATAAGAAAACCGCCCTTAAAGAGCGGTCGTCATATTCAATTTCATTCTTCGTCCTCGTCATCTTCCCATTCAGAAGCGCATGGAGGTAAGCCGGGAGGAGCGATATTGTCAAAGTAAGACAGCAATTCTTCCACAGTTGCGTCTTCGTGATTCTTCACATATTCCAGCATTAAAGGCTCTACTTCATATTGTTCGGGAGCAACTAAGACAAACAGAAATTTACTAAACAGATCATAGTTGTCATCGGTGTCATTGTTTTCAGGTATTTTTTCTATATACCGCTGTTTTAAAAGACTTTGATATGCCGTATTATACTTTTCAAATTGTCGTTTTGTCATACTCAAATTCTCCTATCACAATTTAATTTTACGGTTTATAATCACTCCGCCTTCTCCGTCTGAAGTTGCCAAGTACTGATATTTTCCTTTAAAAATCGTACCTTGAAATCCTTTTCTACTTCCCGGATACTTCGTATTAAACTCTCCGCACAGCTTTGCATAAGTCTTTGGCTTTACCTGTATACCGCTGTGATTTCTCTGCGGTGACGGTGCATATTTTGTTTTAGCCTGCAGCTTGTAAACCGTTGTTACCGTGCCGTCCTCGCTTACCGTAACGGATTTGATCGCACCGCCGCCCTTACTTGCAAACCGCCCTTTTTCATCGTGCTTATCGTTGTATCTCTTTTCTGCTATTATATCACCCTCACCACCGTTTTGCAAGCCCGCATCATCAATTTTAGCGTGGCTGTCGGTATTCGGCGTGTATATCTGCCTGGTCGTAGGGTCATAAAGCACATCGTTAAGGCCAAGCTTGATAAAGTCAAGTCCGAGCGGCGCAAGATTTTCCTTGAAGCGTATCTCGTCCGGCTGTAAGAAGTTTGCTGCAAGTCCTATCTGATAAGCCTGATAGCGTGTCAGAATATCCGCTTTCAGAAGCTCGGAAGTATCTATGATAAAATACTTGTTATGCTTCTCTTTTTCAAGCAATAGTGACCTGTTGAGCGCCATTTCAAACGCAGAAACAACAGGCAGAACGGCTGTCCTTATGCTGTTGATATACGTTCTGTCATCGGCTCTGCCCGACAGCACATCGGGAGATAAGCCAAACAGCATTGCTATCTGCTCGGCATTTGTCACCTTGTTCTGATTTAACTGCATCTCAACAGCGGTGGAGCTGCTTTCCTTGAAGTCGAGCCCGTTCTGCAGTATCATCATACCGTCACCGTTGTTGCTATAAAGCTTTCTCCATGCTTCACGGATTTTTTGTAATGCGTTATCGTCTACTCTTTGTTCAGTGCGCAGAAAGCCCTTCTTGTTACCGCCCCTGCGGCTCATCGCCTTTTCAAGCTGTAACAGCATATAGCTTGATGTCAAGAGCGTAGAATTCTCGGCAAGTATGCTTACTCCCTTTCCTCCGTCAACGCTGTTACGACTGAGAATGACGAAATCCCACGGATTGTACACTCTGCCGTCAACAAGCATACGGAGCGTCTTATAGATTGCGTCCGAATTTTTCTCCACACTTACAGCACTGTCACGGACGTATCGGAGAGCCGAAACCTCGTTTCCGCTCCGCTCTATGTGCATATATCCCGTTCCGTCAAGGAGCATATCACGGATAACCGCACGCTTTATTTCTGTCGGGTTCAGAGTATCGCCCGATTCTTCGTTCAGCAGATACAAGCGGTTATCCTCAGTGATTTCCGCCGCTGTCTGAACCGTGTCATTGCTGTTATACAGCTTTATCGGCAGACTTGCTATTGTGCCGGTTATAAAATTAACAGCCGCCGAAACCGCAGGGATCTCAAGCGCCTGTTCCCGTGTTATGTTGCTTATCTGCTTTAGCCCGAAAGCCACTTCAATATCAGTGCCTTCAGTGTCACGTCTGAATATCTTATCAAACAGTTTCACTGCTCTCACCTCCCTGTAATATCTTCATTAAAGCGTCATCTTCGGAATTTTCCGCCTGCTTCGGTATTGCTCTGATAGCGGAAAGTACCGTCCAGCCGTTTTCCTTTTCAATGTCGCTCATCATTTTTCGCTTCTGCATTATAATCTTGTCGAGGTCGGCTATCTTTGCAAGAGCTCCGGACATCAGCTTTGTAAACTTCATCAGTTCATCGCCTGTTATTTCCTCATCCGATAAATTATTAAAGGCTATCTCAATCTTCGACAGCACCGCTCTCTGTGTTACTGCGTCTGCTTTGACAGCGTTCACTTCGCTGTACAACTCGCAATATCGGTTGATACTTGCTCCGTACAGTGCATCGTTCTTCTGTATCTTGCTGAGCAGTTTTGTCAGCCGCAGGTACTCCTTGTGCGCTACCGGATCAGCCTTTACACAGTCACGCTCAAAACACTTCTGCCCTGTGAGCATAGCCGCTTCGGCTTTATCACGGACTTCTTTTTCTTTTTTTGTCCTGTGTCCCGCACAGTTTTCTATTGTTTTTGCTCCTCTGGGCATATACTCACTCCTCTCAAAGTCATATCGGGAATATATTGTGTAAAGAGGTGGCGGTCAGATGTCGGACCGGGACCCCTCAAAAATCGCAAGGGTAGGGGGGTACACTATATATTGTGGTGTATAACATTATACCACTATATGTTGTGGTGTGAAAAATCGACGGTACAAGTCATAGTTGCCAGTTCCTGCCTGCTAATACGCCCACGTTCCGCCGCCTCGTGATGATAGCGGCAAAGCGTTATAAGGTTGTCGTTATCAAGTCTGCGGTCATAATCGACCTTTAGCGGTACGATATGATGCACAGACAGGTCCGTGCTGTTGATAACGCCTGCCGACAGGCACACCCTGCAGCAGTGGCCGTCACGCTCAAGTATTTCATCGGCTTTTCTGCGCCATATCTTGCGGTTACGAAACCTGTCGGCTTCGCTGTCCCGTATCTTCTGTGTATACTTTATCCCGGCTGTGCATTCTCCGGGCTTGTGGATCTTGCCACATCTTGAACATGCTTTTAACATAATTTATGATATAAGAAAAGCACCCTTTGCAGAGTGCTTGAAATATTCTCACCGTCCGCTCTTCTGATTCTTTCGTGCGGACGGCTCGACTAAGAAAAAGGAGGTCCAATGGATACTCTTGTACGCATAATTGATAGAAAAGGTGACCTGGCGGCTTATTAGCCGCTCCTCGGTCACTACGCTTTCGCTTCTTTTCTATCGTAATCATATCACACACTTAAGGTGTATTTCAATGGTCAATTATTTCACTTACTTCTGAGAGCGCTCGCCCGTGTAATCTGTACAGCCATCTAAGCTCTATGTTCTGCATAACAGCTATCTGTTCCCACCGGTTACAGTTTATGTACCGTGCTATCAGTATCAGTCTTAACCGCTCGTCAGCCACTGCCGATATAGTATGCTCTATCTCTGCCTTGATACGAATAAGCTCGTCTATCTCTGCATTTATCTCCTGCTCCAGTGTTGCAATTTTTGCAACAGCCGTACCCACCTTGTCAGATACCCCGCTGCTGTGTCCTCCGCCCGATGACGGCGATATGTTGGTAGCGAGCTCCCGAAGCTGTCGTTGCTGATCTATCTTCTGATTTATGCGTATATTGATGAGATGATAGCGTGATAGATATTCTTTAGCGGTCATTAGCATTCTCCTTGCTGATAAAGGTTTCCTTCAAGTCGATAATCTGTCCGTTTTCAACACGCTCCGTTGCAGTATGAATATTTACCACTGTGCGATTTTTATCAATTTTCCGCTGACCGACAGCGGTAACCGTTATCGCTTCATCGTAATAATCAGGTAGTATTAGTGTTACCGTTTTCATTGTGCCTCCTTTGTCATGATAGCCTCATCGCAAAATTCTTTCGCCGGGCAGTCTTTGCAATCTTCTGCTATTGGATGTATACAGTAAAATCCGCATTCTTTCACCAATGCGATTCTGTCTTTCGGATTGAACCAATCCATTTCCGATTTTCCATCAACGTAATACTTGTCCATTTGTGGTACTCGTCTTACTTCAATATCGCAGAAATTTGTGTCCTCACAGCTACTTGTGCATAATGCGAGCGCTTTTGCTTTACCTCGTGTTTCGGCAAAAACGACCGCAGAAGCAAATTCGTATTTTTCATTTACAAGCCAGGCCTTCATATTTCCTCCTTTATCATCTCATTTACGAGTTTATCCAACTTCTGTGGTGAGATGCCATAAGAAACAATACGTTCCGTACCAAGTTCTATTAGCTCTGTCTTGCGTGCTATCTTTTTAAAACGCTGAACAAACTCTCTGATTGCCTCTGCATTACTTCTGTCGGGAATTTTGCGCCCACAGAACAGGCAGATTTCCGTTGCTATCTTACTCAAATTTATCACCACCAATTATTTCTTTCTTGATCATAGCAAGATATGTATCGACAACTCTTTCCCATTCCGCAGACGTTTTGTCGATTTCTGCTTCTTTTGCAAACTCTTCAACTATCGGCTTTATGCAGTTCAGAAAAATATAAAACCGTACTACGCTTCCAAGTTTTATATTTTCTTGTATCTGTGCATCTAAAGATCCTTTCGGAAGCGTTATCAGCATATTTACTTCGTTTTCGGTCAAAAACTGATCAATAATTTTACCAAGCGTTTCGATGTTCAACTTATCAAACTTTTCCATCTTCTATACCTCCAATTCAGGATTATCGTAAATGTTGCCGATGACCTCAACGTTACCGTTGTTATAATTGGAAAAATCGGCTATAAATGAGGCAAACTCTATTACAAATCTTGCTGTATCTGTGTCAAAATAAACTTTTCCGACATAAAACGTTTCTACGTCACGAACAAAATCTCCCTCGAAAATCGGTCTGCCGTTCTTGTCAGGCAACTCTGTGCATTGACCTACGGTTTCGGGGATGACAGTTTTTCTGATACAATCAGTACAAATCTGCCAATCGCCGTCATAGCACTCAATAGGAACACCGAAGTACCACTCGCCATCATTATATCTCTTGTCGCCTTTACCTCGAAATAAATTCTCTCTCATCTTCACACCTCCATAATCCGTATACCTGCGATGTACGCAAGATCTATGTTTCTGCTCTCTGCTATCTGTAACAGCTTTGCAATGCCTGTATCCATATCAAGATACCCTCTTGCTTTGCTTACGCCTATACAGCCTGCATAATCATCAAATACCTGCATAGCCTCATCCGTTGCGTCAAACAGCTTCTTCAAACGGTCGTTGCCGAAGCCGAACGCTTCGTTAGCGGCAATGGCAATACAGATACGATACAATGCAAATAACTCCTGCATTTCGCCGTGTTTGATTGCGTCTTCAAGGTTTGCCTTGCTTGTAAGGCTGCTTCCTGCAATATGTGATTTCATTTCCTTAGTACCCCCATTCCGCACGAATACTTATCATCCGTGACTTCCGCTTTTCGTATACAATGCTGTGTTTTCGTGCTGTGATATTTACAATATCCGCACTTTACCTCGTTGTCGAGGTCGAAGCCATCGCTGAACGTCTGCTTTTCTGCTGGGCTGTCAAGCTCGATAAGGAACATCAGATTACAAGCACAATGCCATAAATGCGGCATACCGCTTTCGGTATCATTGATTTCGCCTTTGCGATACGCTTCGAAGTGCCGCATAGCCGCCGCTATATAGCGCTGCTTTTCAACTTTCTTCCACGACTGCTCATCGGTATACTTCTTGACACCGTAAGTCCTTATCTTACCTATTGCTTCAATAAGACTTGGCTCTACCAAGTCAAGTCTTATCTTTTCTCCGTCAAACTTATTCTCGTCACCTATCATCCTTCAGAGCCTCTCTTCCGTCATAAATTTTAGCCATTCTTTTACACAGTTCACAGCCGTGTTTATTCACTTCGCATAGCAACTTACCTATTGCTTTGCCACGCTCAGCGTTATTTCTGTACGCTTTTTCGTACAGTTGATACTTGTCAAACAGTTTTACTGCTTGCTTGCGCTCCTGCGAACCTTGTTCCTTTGTTATCTCGCCCTCGTGGAATGCTGCATACGTCAAACGCATCGACTTGTACAGTAGTCCTTCCGAAAGTGTTGCATCGTCCGGGAGCGGCGTGTTATGCTTTGCGAGTTCAATTACTTCATCTGCTGTCATCTATTAACTTTAGCGCCTCCTCCGCTGATCTGCATACCCCCGCAATAGCTCCATAGTTTTTCATAGCACTTAGGAACTGCTCCTGCTGAGGCCTTACCTTACCTGTTGCCGTTTTTACTTCGATAAATACCGCCTTGCAATCAGACTTACGATAACCGAACAGATCCGAAAATCCTTTCGGAAGTCCTGTTGATACCGTCCTTCCGTCTGCCGTGCTGAATACGCCGACATTTGCACGGAAGATAACGCACTTCTCGCTTAATGCAAGGCGTATGCTGTTCTGTACGTCTATTTCTCTTATCTGAACCAACCCCATTCCTTAGCTTTCACATACGCATATCCGGGCTTGTAACCTTTGATTTTTGCGTATGCGTATAACTCTTGTATATTTCTGCACTGAGTAACATCCTGATACTCGCTTGTAATCATAATCAGCTTTGCTTCTTGCTGTTCCTTGATTTCCCGCTGTGTCTTTTCGTAGACATGCCCGCAGTTCGGACAAACATCAGCGGGTTCATGAGTGAAATAGCACTCAGGGCACTGTTTTATTTTGATTTCTGATTGTGCTTGCTTCTTCGTGGGTGCTTTCGGTTCAAGCGACCACTTACGCTCCGCGTCCGGCAGTCCGTGCCTATGTACGTTTCCGACATGATCTATGATGATAGCTGTCTTACTGGGCTGATACCGCATACAGCGCATAGACTGCTGTATATACAGCGTTAAAGATTTTGTAGGTCTGAGAAGTATAGACACCGAGCAATCCGGAACATCAAAGCCTTCGGATATCAGGTCAACATTGCAGAGTATCTTAATCTTACCCGTTCTGAAGTCCGATATTACCTGCGCACGCTCTGCTTTCGGCGTACTACCGTCAATATGCCGTGCCGGTATACCTGCGTCGCAAAACTGCTGTGCCATTGCTGTGCTGTGCCTTATCGTTGCACAATAGCATACTGCCTTACCACCATCTGATAACTGCTTGTAAAACTTTATAACATCGCCGTATATCTTAGGTTTGTCCATCAGTAGCTCGACATCTTCTGCTGAGTAATCGCCACATCGTGATGTCAGACGCGAGCAGTCCGCAAGAGCAGGAGCATAGTACCGATACGGCGCAAGCCTGTGATTTTCTATCAGCCACTTTGCTGTAGGGCCTTCTATGAGCTTGTCGTTTATCTCTCCCAGCCCGCCGCCGTTAAGTCGTACCGGTGTCGCCGTCAGCCCCACGCAGTACGCTTTTGGAAACGCTTCGTACACCTTGCGATATGTACTCGCAACACAGTGATGATTCTCATCCGTTATTATCAGTGTAGGTTGCTTAGTATCCTGCAGGTGTCGTGATATAGTCTGCACCATGTTGACAGAGCATAAATCCATATCAACACCGTATCCGTTAAATGTGCTATGTATCTGATCGCACAATTCCTGCCTGTGTACCATAAACAGGACACGATTATGATTATCTGTTGTACGCTTTGCTATCTCTGATGCTATGACCGACTTACCGCCTCCGCACGGAAGGACAATACACGGCCGCTTATAACCCTCACGCCAGGATTGTGACAGGTTATCTATCAGAGTGCTTTGATAGTCATATAGTTGCATATATCTGCGTGTTGCCCTCCTTTCTCGGTTACACCTGTTACACAACAGTTACACCATAGGTGTAACACTGTAAAACTGCTCTATGACTGCGATTAAGACACTTTGTTACACCGTTACACCTAAAAATGCATTTTCCTATAGGAAAAATCTATATAAATACAACGTTAAAATTGTTTATACAGAATATAACGTTATACCCGAAAAAGGTGTAACATGTGTAACATTGCTCTCCAAACCGCTTGCAGAGCCAGTTTAGCTGTTACACGTGATGTGTAACTTTGGTGTATCAGGTGTAACGCTTAAAAATCTATATCGTCGTATTTTTCGTCATCTTCCGACGGAAGTGTCAGATGCACGCATCGTGTACACAGGCCGTTAATTCGCCTGTTTACAGTGTTTTTGCCCGCTTTGTCAATCTCGATAAGGCGGTTATCACGCAGGTATGATAGCAGTGCCTGCGAATTGTAACCCTCGTCCTCACACGCTTTTCGGAACACAGATGCGGCAATATATACCTCTCGCCTATCACCCGAAAGAATACCCCATTGATCAACGGGTTTGTCCGGATTGTATATAAAGCGTGTCGAATTTAAAGCGACAAAACTGCATATATGCTCATACGCTCTTGGATTGACGCTTACGGAAGCCTTAGTTTTCAGAAACTCGGCTACTTCTTCCGTTTTCAGTGCTGTTTCTTCTACGTCAAGCATCTTGCACATCAGGGTGTCCGCTGTAAGTATCAGAGCGGCGCTCTGCGCCTGTTTCTGCATTATGTCATAATCGGCTATCAGCTTCTTTTGATAGCTGTCAAACAGCTCCTCAGCGTGTCCAAAGCCGTCTTTTATCAGCTTTTGCACAAACATTTTGCCAAATGCTCCGTAGTTTGCTTTTACCGTGTTTGCAACGTGTCTTGGATCATCAAAAAACTTTTCCTTGCACTCGATTTCGATAACTCTGTTTACAGAACCGCCACCGGAGCGTGCTGTCGCAATTGGGCGTTCGCCCGTTGTTATTACTGCGTTTTTCCATTTCGGTACTGCGTCAAGTCCGCCGAGTTTGTTGCCTCTGCTCCTACCTGAGCCTTCGGTCAGCATATATATCAGATTGTCCAGATCTCGCTTGTCGTTGATAATCTGTAGCTCATCGAGTATGTACGGCAGATTATTATAAAACGCCGCCGTTTTTTCCATGCCGACGGTTGTAGCGTTAAAAGTCATGATGTAATCGCCTATTTCGGGATTACCCCATATACTTGCCGCTGTCATCGCAAGGACCGTCTTTGCGCTTTCCGTTTCGCCCCATAAATGCACCCAGAAGCAGTTACAGCCGAGCGGCTTTACGAGTACAGACGCAAGCGAGGAAGCAAAGACCATTCTTGCCGCTACCGACTTCAAGCGGATATTACGATATATCACCTCATACCACTTGCGAATATCTCCTACCGCCTTCACGCTATCATAATGCTTCTTATACTCCGCTTCTCCGTCAAATGCTATACTGTCGATATACGGCGCAAAATCAAGCTGTTCGTCTGCCTGCGTTATCCACCCCATGCGAGTAACGCATTCGGTTTCGGGGAGCAGTTCAGGGTTAAGCTGCTCGATTTTTGCAAAGTATTTTACAAGTGCTTTTGCGCTTTCGCTTGTCACTGCTATACCGCTGTCTGACAAGTCAACGATCTTGTTCGCTGATGATATTGTCTTTCGGTCAACAATGAGATAGCGGAACGCTCTGCCGCCCCTCGAATAAGCTATTTTTATCTTCTCGACACCCGTGTCGATATTGCAAAGTCGCATTATCGGCATAATCGGATGTGGGCAGACAGTTTCGCCGTCAAGTGATACTCCGGTATAGTCGCAGATGTAATTACCGCAGATAAGCTGCACCGGCTGAAGTGGGAAGTTTGTAGCTGTAAAGGTTTCCGAAAGGTTTTTCTCGTACTTTCGGCAGTAGTTGCCGAGCAGGGTCATAAAGCTTCTGATTTTAAGCTCTGCCGCCCGCTCGGTTACTCTTGCCTTTGCACGCTCAAACTCGAAAGGATCGTCAATAAAAGCACAGCAGTATTGATATGGTTCAAGTCCGGTGAGAAAATCTTCTTTTGTGAATTCCTCGACCGGCTTTAACTTTTCAATGTCTTCTATCGCCATTGGCTTTTACCTCTCTTGTATCTTAGAATGGATAATCTTCGTCTGTAGGCACAGGTGCTTCAGGCGGTGGCGCTATCACACTGCCGAAGTTACCCATAGCGTTGCCCTGATCAAGTGGCTTATCGTCAGGCGCTTTTAAACCCTCAAGCACAGCACCGACTGAGTGAAACGCCATGAGCTTTACAGCCCAACCGGTAGTGCCGTCCTGCTTCTGGTACTCCTCGTTGCGGAACAGACCGCCGACAAGCTTGCCCTTGAAGTTGTCGGCGTACTTATCACCCCACACGAGCTTGAAGCTACTGCTGTTCGATTTCTCGACGCAAGTGTGGAACGTTTTTAAGCCTCTGCTTGCAAGTCCCGTCTTGGTGTCAAGAACAAGCTGATTAACGATACAGCCCCACTTTTTGTTTTCTCTCGTATCGTTGTCAAAACGCTTCTTGAAGTAGCCCGGCTGTTTGTCGCTCTTGTCGGTATCGAGATAAATTTTTATCATATCATCGCCGTTTCTTGAGGTCGTTTCCTCGACTTTAAGGATCTTCATGACGTGACCGCCTACAGCGAGTCTCTCGTACTCGCCGAATTCCTGTACATCTTTGTAACCTTTAGGTTCAATCATTTTCTTTATCCTCCGTTATGTTAAAATATTCTCGGATAGTGTTGTCCACCATCTTTAAGTCGTTGTCTATAGCTGTATCTGCGAACATATCTATAGGCGATTTCTCAAGGCACTTATCGTCCTGCTTGTTCGTCAAGAAGACGTATCTACCGTCTTCGTAAACGCTTCTGAGGACCACAGTACACATGCCTTCTATGCAGACTTTTTCGTCAAGCAGCTTGCCGATAGTCTTCGGTTTCATGTTTCCGTTATCGTCCGAATCTGTGTGCATCATCACATAGACGATCTTATCCGGTGGCAGTGCCTTGATATTTTCGAGCAAACTCCAAAACTGATCTGCAACACTGTTGTAAAAGCTGTATATCTGATTGCCTGTGCCGGCTGACGAGTGACCTCTCATAAACTGATTTGTCATCAGATAGCCTGCATCGTCTATCACGATAGACTTTGCTTTACACTTAGCAAGTCCTTTGACTATCGTGTCGTAGTTGTCTGTGCATAAGGTCTTTGGCGGATTTTTGAACGGCAGAGGTTTGCCGATTACGTTAAACACGGCGAAGTCCTGGCAGTGCCTAAGCGATGTGCTTTTGCCACTACCGCTCCGCCCTACAATTAAGACTGGAATACCCATTACTTTATCTGCAGGTTGACCTTACTTACAAGCCTTGCACCTGCTACCTCCTTTCCTTCGTTTATTGCTGCTTTTATTGCCGCCTTGTCAGGCTCAGGTACTTTATATCTCAGGTACTCGTCTGAGAGCTCCTCAATATCGTCTATCTGCACTTCCGAGCTCTTGCGGAAAGACAGCGCTACTCTTGCCGTTTTGAAATTCTGACCGCCGAGAGCGTCCGACAGCAAGTGCTTTAAGCTGTCGATTTTCTTTTCAGCGGCTTTCTGGCGCTCGGCAAAAGCCAGCTTTTCAGCTTTGAGCGCCTCTGCATCTGCCTTGAGATTTTTCACCCACAAGGCAATATTCTCGATTTTCTTATCACGCTCAAGCTGTATCTTCTCAAACGCTTCGATGTCTGTGATTTCGCCCGTTTCTTCGTCTAAGAGCGAGTACAGGCGGGTGTCGATGTCGTAAAGTGATGGCATTATATCTCCTCCGTCATTTTCTCGAAAAATTGCTTTGCTTTGCTGACAAACAGATCGTGATTACTGTCAGCGGAATTATTGCCGATAAACTCGCAGAGCCGCTTTGCCGCATCAATTGCAGTGGCAAGGTACGCTTTAAACGTTTCCTTGCTGTCTGGTACTGCCACCGTAAGCTCAGACTGCTCACGCTTAGCGGCTTCAAGTTGACTGCGGAGTTCTTCAAGTTTCTTTTCGCTCTCGGCCTTAAGGCTGTCCATCTGCTCCGTATGCTCACGATTTAAGCGGATAGTGTCCTCCTGCACCTTATCGATTTGCTCCTCGTATGTCTTGCAGATGCTCTTAAAGGTGTCCTTGTCAACGGCGCCATCCGGAAGTGCCACTTCCACGTCTATCGGACGGTTTTCAAGCTCCTTTATTTCTGCTTCGAGCGCCGCTATCTGCTGTGACAGAGCGGTCTTGGCTTTTTCGAGCGATTTTGCCTGCTGAGCGGCGGCGGATGCTTCGGCTTCTGCGGCCGACTTATCGGCTACCGCCTTATCCTTTTCCGCTCTTATCTGCCGTATCTGCTGCTCAAGTTCACGGACGGAGGTGTTTTCAAGGTCGGTTTTTTCGGTGAGCGTTGAATATTCATTCTCAGAAAGTTTAGTCAGTAGTAACAGCTTGCTTGCGCCTATTTGTGCAGACGTCTGCACAAATTCAGTGGGAAGTTTTTCAACTATTGCGATGTAATTATATACGTTTCTTCTTGCAAAACCTGTTTCCTGTTCGCAGTAATCCTCAAAAGTGTTATACCCCAGCTCTTTATAGAGCTTGCTGTCCCTCATCTCTTTAAAGCCCTTGCACATCTCGTACAGGCTCTGCTGTGCTAGCTGTGCTGAGGTCTTTATTCTGCGATCAAGCTCCTGTGCTTTTGTGTAATTCACTGATAATTCATTCATATTGTTTTGTCCTTTCACACCATTTTGCGAACTCTTTTAATTCATCTTCGGTTGGTTCATCTTCAGGTCTTCCTTTATCATATCCGAGTATGCACACTGTATCGAAGCAACAGCCTGATAGATCTTCACTCGTTTCTACCCATTCGGGATAAATACAGAGACCGTAACGGCAACCTTGACAATATCTTATTACAGGATCTATACAGCGTGTTGGCAAGTTGTTCATGCTGTTTTCCTCCTTGATTTTATTTTTGATTTTTTTGCCGCAATACCGTCAAGGTACTGCTGATACATCTTTTCGACATTGATTATTTCTTGTGGCTTTTCCTGCCCGCCGTTTGTAACCCAGTTGTTTTTATAACCTCTGCACTGGACTATTTTATAGTCGTTTGATACCTCTATCGTGTAATACGGCTCGTCCGGTGCGGATTTTCGGCGAAGAAACATAATTGTCAGCTTGCCGGTTGCGTGTCTTTCGGCATATCCGCCGACACAGTGGCTTAGCTTCTGACCTTCGGCAACTATTTCGTCTGTGCTGGCGGGCTGACGGATAAAGTAATCACCAATCGAAAATTCAAGTATCTTTCGCTTTAATTTCAAAGTGTTCAGCTGTTCAGCCAGTTTAGCGTTTTTCTTCGCTTTTTCTTCAATCTCCCGTGCCTGCCGCATAGCTTCTGCACGGCCGTGAGCCGCTTTCAGATTTTTCGGAAAGCATATCTGTCTGTCGCTGAAATCGGCGTTGAAGCTATGCATTATACGGACATAATCCGAATAATCGTTGATATTTACATTCTGCTTTAAAATGTACTTCGCAATTTCGTATTTGTCGGTCTTGAGTTTCCTCTTGAGACTGTCGAGTATACCAAATGAATATCCTATATGTTTATTTGTTTCAATAAGGCGGTCAAGGCTGGTAATCTTGGGGAATTCTTCTTTTATTCTAAGATAGTCTCTGTACCCGATTTGCCCTTTGCGGATTGCCCGCATAACATCTTTTGTTACGCCGAGCATTTTGTGCGGTTCGGTTTCAGCCCAGTTGATCATGTCTTCGTTGTACTTAACACTGCTATATAAGCCACACTTAATTAGTGCCTCAACATTTTTGTGTGCCTGCCAGAATTTCAGATATGATATGCTGCCGAAGTTCTCGCTTATTGCCGAATGAGCACAAGCTGTTCCTTTTAATGCAGGAACATTAACGAAGCTGTAATCGCTATAATTCAGAAATACAGGCTCGCTAAATTTTGCTCGCAGCCCCCAGCCTGTCACTACCTTTGTGTAGTAACCGTTTTTACTCTCCCATGCGTATTTAGGACCATAACGGAACGCTTGATTTGCCGTGAACAAATACCGCTGAACCTCATTGATTGCGATATGCGGCATAATTTCACGAGCATTAAAAAACAACGTAACCGTATAGAAACGTATGTACAGATTATCGGTTTTGCCGTCTGACAAAAACACTCCGACATTTGATTTACACTCAACAACAGATCCGTGAAAATTGTGATAATTGTATATCGCAGTGACAGTTTCGTCGCAGTGCGAGCATACGGTAGTCTGTCTGTGTTTGATTGAGCTGCCATACTCGCTGGGATACAGCTTTTCTTCGCATGCCGTGCAATATGCTGTGCCGTCATTATCTATAATAAGATACTTAATCGGCAATGTCTTTCTAAGCTCACGTTCAAGCTCTGCTGTAAGCGGCGGGAAATTGTCTGTATAGCTTTCGGCTTCTTTTCTTGTCATACTGCCGCACCTCAGAAGTCGAGCAGGCTGTCAAGGTCAAGCTGTAGCTTGCCGCTGTCTGCTTCTGTGGACGTTTTGCTGTTGCTGAATCCGTTATCACCGAGATCAAGCGTCATAGTGCATTTTATATCTGCACCGGGAAAGTAAAACGCTACAGCACGCTTGTAACAATCGAGATCGGATATGTGTTCCTTAACTCCTGCAACGCTTGCCCTGAGGCAGTCGGCAAAAGACTTGTCCGACTGCTCTATAGCCTGTGCAAATTCGCTGTTCTGCTTTGCAAAAATGCAGATCTCGTCAAGCACATAGGGCTTAACAACGTTTTCGTATCTGCCGAGCTTTGCGTCTTTCAGTTCGGCTGTAAGTTTTTCTTTGATATCCATTGACTTTTTCTCCTGCCAGTGTTATACTGGACTTGTGTAAAATTTGCTTTGCTCCCTTCGGGGAGCTCTTTTTTTACTCTTCTTCGATGTCCTCAACATCATATCCGCACTCCGGGCAACACGGTAATGTTTCCCAAGCCGGCGCACCGTGACACTCGCCACGATACTCGGTGTAGTGTCCAAGTTCTGATGCCGAGCCCGTCCAGTCGCAACGCTCACATTTATACATGTTTCTTCCCTCTCTCTTAATTCGCATCTACATCAATCCCGGTGATCTCTTTGAAAATAGCCTTGTCGAAGTTCGGGATTGCTGTGATAATTGCCTTTTGACGATCAGAAAGCTCACACCACCAAAGAACGGCACATTCAGAATTATCCAGTTTTTTCAGATAACCGTCCGTAGTTTCAGCTTCCGGGTGGTCTGCCTTTTCTTCATCTGTCATATCGGAACGCTGAACCCACTGTACTACATTGTCCGATATCCGCTCAATCAGGCAACAAGCTTCACTATTCAACCAATCACTATATGTCCAGCTTGACGGCTTGTTGAACAGGTAAATTTTCGTGCTTGTGGTGTTAAAACAACCATTGGAAAAGCTACACTTGTTCCAATCGCCGCTGTTGTGATTACCGCTGTTCCAATCGCCGCTGTTGTGATTACCGCTGTTCCAATCGCCGCTGTTGCGATAGCCGCTGTTGTGATTACCGCTGTTCCAATCGCCGCTGTTGCAATCGCCGCTGTTGCAATCGCCGCTGTTGCGATAGCCGCTGTTGTGATCGCCACTGTTGCGATAGCCGCTGTTGCAATCGCCGCTGTTGCAATTGCCGCTGTTGCGATAGCCGCTGTTCCAATCGCCGCTGTTGCGATAGCCGCTGTTGTGATTACCGCTGTTGCAATTGCCGCTGTTGCGATAGCCGCTGTTGCGATTGCCGCTGTTGTGATTACCACTGTTGCAAAGTCCGGTGCAACCTTTCCCGGTGTTTACAAGGTCAAGCAATTCAGACCACGGGATTTCACGAACTACTTCAAGTTTATTCGTAGCGCACTTATTGCCTTCTTCTGAAACTTCGCCGTAAGCTATGACTTCTGCAACCTTGTTATTCGGGTCGAATGAATAATAACTGAAGCAGTCACTTGCCCTCTTACAGAAGTGCATCCCTTTATTGCAAATAGACGGTGTAATATCTTCTTCAAACCTTCCTGGACAACCGTACTGTTTGTCTTTACACGTCCAATCAGGATTGAACACCTTGAACCCTTTAACAACTCCTATTTTACTCATTTTCGCTGTCCTCTCTTTCTGTTCAGCTCCGCCACCTTCTTCGCCTGGCGGTAGTTTTGTTGTTGCTCAATTGTGGCTCTCGCCTTCCAGGCAACATATTCGCCATATGTCATACCGTGATCGGTGGCTTCTTTGGCGATTTTTTCAAGGTCTGTCATTTTTTGCTCCTTTTTGCCGCTTCTTTTTTTGCTCTTTTCTTTGCTATCTCGTCCGTCCAATCCTTGATAAAATCACCGCACACGATGTTGTTTTCAAGTATCTGTGCTGCTATCAGTCCCGATATGGCAGGAGCTTTCGGGTACTGCTTGATATACATGTCAAACAGTCGCCCTTTGGCTTCCTCAACGTTATCCTGCTGTATATCCACGCCATAAACGCTTTTCAAGGCTCTCAGACCGTCTTCCCAGTCTTTGCATAACTTAAACTTCCGCTCAAGGATTTCGGCGAGAAAGTTTCCCGTACCGCAAGCAGGCTCAAGGAACGTTGTTTCAACATTCGTCCACATCTCTTCGGGGACAAGGTCGCACATATCCTTGACGATGTGCTTAGGAGTAAACACTTCCGCAAAGTCTTTTACACGTTGCTTACTTTTTATCAGCTTTTCCGTCATCGCTTGCTCCTTTCTCAGCGGCAACAAGGATTTCATCATATAAATCCTCAGCATATCCCTTGATAGTTTCGTCATTCGGACATTCGTCCCTTGCATCTTTTAACATTGCCGTTATGCGCCGCATTACCATAGCTTTTTGCTTGCTGTTAAACAGCTTGTGCTTACACTTTTCTCGGTTTGACCTGTTCCACTCTTTCCACGCAGGACATTTTATCGTATACGATTTTGTTTGCTTACCGCACTTGTCACAGCGGACGGCGTAATGTCGGCGAGGCTCACAGCCGTGCTTTTCGCACCACTCTACTTCTCGTTGCGGCGGGTCTGCGTCAACCGTGATTCCGTTGCCACCGCAGATGCACGGTAACAGTTTATCTGCCATCGTTGTGCTCCTCTCTGAGCCTTAACATTGCCAGTGTGCCCTTGTACCACTCTCGCAGGAGCAGTCCCATCAGATACCACACTGTCACTGTCAGACCTGCTATGACTATCCATTCACCGCCAACAGCGATGTATCCACGCTCTTGGTATGCTGCATCCATAAACAGCATAGCTGTTATGTTGCACGCAAGAGCCGTTACAATTACCTGTACTGCCCTTGCGAGTATGTACAGGATAACTTGTTTCTTCATCATGCGGTCACCTCGCTATATACGATAATTGGTACAGCTCTCTGCTTTTCATCGACCTTGTATGCCTTTTCGCATTTGTACTCTTTTTCGCATTTCGTTTCTCCATCGTCCTGCATAGATAGCAGTGCTACTCTGACATCGCCGACATCTTCATCTTCGAGAAGACCTCGACATTTGATGAATTCTTCGCACTCAGCGAGTGTGTCTGCCTGGAACATTTCGCCGACATAGGCGCTACTGTCTATTTCTACGCTGTAGATTTTCTTTGCCATTGATTTAACCCTCCATGTAATTTTTCAGCACTGATTTTTCAACGAACCAGTACTTTCCTACCTTCTTTGCACCGGGTATCTTGCCCAGCCTGCAGTACCTTGTGACTTCCGGTATCGTGATACCCATAAGCCCTGCAAGGTACTCCTGCGACAGCATCACGGGCAAGAAATCCCAGTTGCGTACTTGCGTCTTAATGCTTGCCATTATGTACCTCTTTTTCCTTGCGTCTTACGCTGTCTTGTCCTTTACCTTATCGCCGTATGCCATTGATATGGCAAGCAGCTGTGCCGCTGTTGCATTTATCAGTGCGGCGGCAAGCTTTTTTTCGTGCTCCGGAAGCTTCTCATAAAGCTCGGTTGCGATTTTTACATCCTCGTTTTTAGGCATATTTATACCTCCTTTACATTATTTTCTTGCTTTCAGGTCACTAATATCGCGTTCTATAAGTTCCGCAAATTTCGGAAAATCAACTTTTCCGTAATAGAATGTCATTACTTGCGACTGACTTTGAAGAATGCGAACACGTGTCTCAAGTGACGATATCTGTTCTTTTATTTCGTGGTAACGCTTTTTTGAAATAAACATTTTTTCACCTCCTCTGTTGGTTGCGTTTTGCAACTTAATGAGCAAAAAAATATGTGCTGAACTCACCAGCATTTATACCCAGAAGATTAGAAAATTTCTCGGCTTCATCTAAGTCGAACGGTCTGATATTGTTAATCTTCTGATTTACAGTTGGTTGAGCAATATTCAAACACTTAGCCACATCTGCCTGTGTTATTTCAAGTTCACGCATTCTACCCTTGATTTTATTTGTATTCACCATTTTTTCACCTCCTCTGTTGGTTGCGTTTTGCAACTTTCCGTAAGCATATATTAACACATCTTTCAGCGTTTGTCAATAGCGTTTTGCAACTTTTTTTAGCAAATTCAAAAAATGTTATTGCATTACGCAATTAAATGTGTTATAATGCTTATAATGAAATGAGGTGAACGACATGGCAGATGTAAATGAAATTGGTAAAAGAATCAAACTATGCCGTGAAAAAAACAAACTGACACAAGGGGAACTCGGAGAACGTTTAGGATTAAATAAATCAACAATACAGAGATACGAAACAGGACAGGTAGCAAAAATAAAACTGCCGATACTCGAGTCAATAGCTTGCGAGCTTAATGTAAGTGCAGCCTACCTTGCGCTTAAAACAGATAATCCGGAGGTTACATCACGCACTATTGAATCAAATGCAACTATTCTTCCGCAGGATAAAATCAGAATGATTCCTGTTTACGAGAGTGTATCAGCTGGCTTCGGTGCCTATGCCGATAATTACATTCTTGAGTATATGCCGTTGTTTATTGCCAGTAACGAAGAAGCGAAAAACACGATGTGTATAAAGGTACAAGGCAACAGTATGTACCCAAAAATTGAAGAAGGCGATTCTATTCAGGTGCTAAAGCAAGATTGGTGTGATTCCGGACAGGTGGCAGTGATTCTGATTGACGGAGAGGATTCGGTTGTTAAAAAAATAGAATATGATAAAAACAGCATTACTCTACTGTCATTCAATCCCGAATATGCACCAAGAGTTTTTAAAGGTGCTGAACGAGACAGGTTAAGAATACTTGGAATTGTGAGAAAAGTAATTAAAGATATATAAAAATACTCCACTATGGATAAAACGAGGTGCAACAATGAATATACAGGAACTGAACGACTACACAATAGTAGACATTGAAACAACAGGCTTATCACCGGACAAGGATAATATCATCGAAATCGGTGCTTTGCGTGTTTGCGATAACAAAGTCGTTGCTGAATTTTCTCAGCTTATAAAAGCAAGCAAGCCATTGTCGAAAACTGTTTCTCAGATTACAGGCATAACTGATGATATGTTGGCAGATGCAAAAGAGCTTGACGATACTCTATCTGATTTTCTGCAATTTATCAACAATGACACTGTTGTAGGACATAACATTGCATTTGACGCTAATTTTATCAGTAAAAAATGCGTTGCTTGTGGGCTTGATTTTAAAAATGATACATATGATACTTTAGCTGTGTGCAAGCAAGAATACCCCGATGTCAGCCACAAGCTCGAAGATATGATAATACAACTCGGAATAAAAGATAGCGGTATACATCACAGAGCTCTTGCAGACTGCTACCACACTCTCAGCTTAATGACAGCGTTGAAAAATCATTCCGCTCTTGTACTTGAAATAAAGCCGCCGAAACAAAGAGTGCTGAATCCTATTACAAAAGGGTTACAAACATTGCACGGCATATTGATAGGTATAACCTGCGATGACATTCTGACACAAGAAGAACTGTTAGGTCTTGAAGAATGGATGATTAACAATGAGCAGCTTGCAGGTAATTACCCATACGACATTATAAATAACGCAATCTGGAAAGTAATTGAGGACGGGATAATAGAACAATCCGAGCTTGATTATCTTCTTGAATTTTTCAAAGCACAAATTGATCCACTCAATACAGAAATAGGCGCTGTTGATGTAGAGCTTAGCAAAAAGTCTATCTGTCTGACCGGTGATTTTGATTATGGGAGTAGGCAAGAAGTGCAAGAAAGATTGTCCGAAATAGGCGCTACAGTAGTTAGCGGCGTTACAAGAAAAACCGACATTCTTCTTATAGGTGAGAGAGGGTCTGACAGCTGGGCTTGCGGAACTTATGGCACTAAGGCGAAAAAAGCAATAGAACTCAGAAGCAAAGGCTATCCGATTATGATACTAAAAGAAAAGGACGTGCAGTTATGATAGAGCAGATGGCATTATTTGAAAATGAACCCGAAGATTTAGATTGTAAAACCACTTTAGAAAATATAATATTCACAGTTTCAGCAAAATGGAAATGCTCAAACGGGCTTTTCAGCATACAGGAAAACAAAAGCAAGGACAGACTTACCGGGTATTCACTCTATTTTGAAAAATGTCTTTTCTTCAAAGTAAATACAAAATTTACGGTAATTTCGTGCAACAAAAAAGTTTACGATACGCTTGAAATTTCTCCTGCAAGCACCAAATTGTTGAAAAGTCCTCAGAATTTCATACAGTGTACATTCCACACAGAAAGTGAAGCTGTAAAAGCTGCTGAACTTATTACTGATGAGAATGTCAGAATATTTGAGCCAACAGAGCATTTTGGGTGTTGCGGATTATATTTGAAGTGTTCAGATGCTAAAAAGTGCTTGCACCCGGATATAATCCGTTCTAAATCTTGCTATTACAAAAAGAACTTAGAAAGCGGCAAGATATTCTACGGTAAAAACGCAAATATATGAATATTTTATGCCACTAAAGGCGGGTACATAGGAGGTCAGAATGGCACGGATAAAAAACAAAGCCCGTGATGACGGGCGCTTGCAGTCTAAGGTGTACATCGGCACCAAGAACGGCAAGAAACAGTATAAGTATGTATATGCTACAAACACGAAAGAACTTGAACAGAAAGTACAGGAGTTGAAAACAAAGCTGAATAAAGGTCTTGACCTTACGGCCGACCGTGATACTTTCGGCTACTGGGGCGAGAAATGGCTGAAGCTGAAAAAGATAGAAGTATCGGTAAAACGTTACGAAGCATACTCAAAACGTTTTGAAAATCTTGAACCTATACACGATTTTAATATATCTAAGCTGAAAGCTACAGACATTCAGGATATTATACTTGACTGCGCCGATGAGCCGTCTGAAAAGACCGGAAAACCATACGCAAAACAAACACTGATTGAAATCCGAAATGTCGCAAAGCAGATCATACAGCTTGCGATTGAAAATCGAGTGCTTGACTATAACTGTGCATCTGCGGTAAAGATACCTAAGACGGCAGAAAAATCCACTCGTAGAGCTCTGACCGAAGAGGAGCAGTCCTGGATAACTGATACTCCGCACAGGGCACAGACAGCCGCTATGATTATGATGTATGCAGGTCTTAGAAGGGGTGAGCTACTTGCTCTGACGTGGCAGGATATTGATCTTGATGCGCATACTATAAAGGTTGAACGCTCTGTGTCGATGATAAAAGGCAAACCGCATATAAAAGAAGGTGGCAAAACTGATGCGGCGACAAGAACAGTATATATCCCCGGTAAGCTTGTCAACTACCTTAGAAGCACTGTGCACAACCCAATCGGACTTGTGTGTCCCACAGTCAAAGGCTCTTTGATGACCGAAACAGGATTTAGCCGTATGTGGGAAAGCTATCTTAACGATTTAAACATCAAGTACGGTAACTGGGCAGACTGTATGCAGACAAACGGAAAATGTCCGTCAAAGTATGCACCGATAGAAAAGCCGTTCTTGATACCTCGTATCACTCCGCACTGGCTCAGACACACTTTCATCACTTTGATGTACCTTGCAGGTGTAGATGTTTTGACGGCAAAAGAGCAAGCGGGACATGCCGATATAAAAACTACGATGGCTATATATACACACCTTGATGAAAAATATAAAAAGAAAAGTATCAACAAGCTGGACGAGTACCTTGAAAGCATAAGTTAATAAGTAGGGGTGTCAAATGGGGGTGTCAGAAAATTTATATTTCGCACAACAAAGCCATTTATAAGGCTTTTGAGTTCTCATTCGTAATGAGCAGGTCGCAGGTTCGAGTCCCGTCACAAGCTCCACGTTAAACCGCATTGTAAAGCCATTTAGCTTGCAGTGCGTTTTTTCTGTTTTTAGGTTTTTTTAATTTTTGTGCGCCATTTGTGCGCCATTACAAAAAAGTGCGCTCATTTCATCATTTTTCAAGTGATGAAACGGGCGCTTATTTTTTTATGCGTGTTTTTCCTGTAAAAGCTCTTCCAGGCTGTCGACTGCCTCAGCGTCCGCCTGCTCTACAAGGTGCAGGTATCGGTTGGTTGTCGTGAAGTCGGCGTGTCCTAAACGCTCCTGCACTGTTTTCAGATCAGTGCCGTTGTACAACAGCAATGTTGCCGATGTGTGCCGCAGGCTGTGGAATTTACGGTGCGGTATGCTGTTACGCTTAAGAAACTTATCAAACTGCCTGCTCGGTGTCTGAGGGTGCATTATTGAGCCGTCCCATTGTGTGAACACCCACTCGTCACCCTTCCAGGCGTCACCGAGCCTGAGCTTTTCAAGTAAATGCTCCTGCGACAGCTCCGCAAGCAGATCAATGCAGGACTTGTTCAGGGTAACGGTACGGGCTTTGCCGCTTTTCGGGGGTTTGGTCTTTACCGGTTCGCCTTTCAGCTTATATGCCGAGCGGCTTATTACAAGCTTTCGGGTGGTGAAATTTATGTCCGAGAATTTCAGCCCGACAAGTTCGCCCTCTCTTGCTCCGGTGAAAATTGCAAGCTGTATCATAGTCTGAAACTGTAAAGGTTCATTCTGTAAGCATTGAAGAATATACGCCGCTTGCTGTTTCGTGAAGATCTCAATTTCAGGGCGTGGCATTTTCGGGAGCGTAAGCCGTTTAGCGTCAGCAGGGTTTACGCCGATATATCCGAGCTTGGTAGCAAACGTAAGCATTGACTGTAACACTGCAAGCTTTCTGCGGACAGTTGCCACCGATACCTTTTCGCCGCTCTGGTCTACCTCGCCGTTGCGCTTCATCTTAGGCATAGCGGCAAGCTGTTTTACAAACTGCTGAACGTGTACGGGCTTCAGGTCTGCAAGCTTTATGTGTCCGAGCGCAGGAATTATTACCGTGTCAAGCGTTCTGACGTAAGAGTGATACACCACAGGAGAAAGCTTGTCCTGCATAGCGGCAAGGTACACAGGCACAAAGTCGGCTATTTTAAGCCCGGTTGCGTTGCCTGCAAAACCGTTTTCACATTCCTGCTCAAACTGCACAGCTCGCTTGTTTGCTTCTCGTATCGCCTTTTTTTCGCTCCAACCCGGTTCGGGCGTGTATGTCAGGGTATACGGCTTTAACCGCTTGCCGCTGCTGTCATAGCCACGATACACACGGATAAGAAAGCTCAGATTGCCGTCCTTGTCACGCCGGGTGTTTATGCTTGCCATTGTATCACCTCTTATTTTAGGGTTAAAATCAATTATTCGCTTTTGCTCCGCTCTTCGTTCTTAATTTCTGTATATTTTTCTTTTGCTGTTTTCAAGGCGTATTCAAGGTTATTCCACAATACACTTTCAACTATTGCGGCATTATCTATATCCTGACTTTCGAGCATTGCTCTAATAATAGATGAGCCCGCTGTCCCTTCGTAAGGGTTGTTCTCTGGATCGATACAAATAATACTACCGTTTTCCATAATGCAATATTTGTTTTTGTCTTCTTGTGCGGTTATTCTGAGGTATCTTGAAATATCAGAAAGTACATTTCTTATCTTTTTAAACCAAAAAGCACCCGAATGGTGTTTACCATCTATATAACCGTTACCAGCTTCTGCATATTGTTCAAGCAAATAATTAACGGTATCAAGAACTTCTTTATCCGTCCGATTTATGAGATTTAATGTTTCTGCCGCTTCTCCTGTCAGTCCTGTAAATTCGCATACTGCACGCAATTCAACGTTTGTACTCTTCACATCTGACATACCTAACAGGTAATCAGAAGACACACCGAAAAACTCAGCGATAACCGGAACTGTTTTCAGGTTCGGTGAAGAATTGCCATTACACCACTGACCGACCGCCTGCCTTGTTATACTGTCACCTGTCTTTTCCTTTAAAAAGCACGCAAGCTCATTGTGCGTTGCTTTTTTGTCTTCAAACAGCTTTCTGAGGTTGACCGCAAAGGTCGCATTTTCCCTCTCTTCATTGTATCTGTTATCGTTTGCCATACTTACCTCACTTCAAGTCCTTGTAAACTGACGCTTTACATTCTGATTTAAAAGAAAAAATCTCTTGACTTTTTTCTTTTCTTTTGTTATCATAATTATAGCAATCAATTCTTTACTTGTCAAGAGAAAAGAAAAGAAATTTTGCTGACATAAAAAGGAGGTGTTATAATGGCAAAAATGTACAACTTAGACAATCTTTCTGCCGAAGAACGAGCAATAGTCTTAGCACGCCGAGCATATCAGAAGCAGTGGAGGGATAAGAACAAGGACAAGGTTAAAGCGGCAACCACTCGATATTGGCTAAAAAAAGCCCATCAGACCGCCGAAAACACAGAAGTTTAACGCAAATGGAAAATATTTGCTCGGCTGATGTGGCTTTGTGACCTATAAATATCATGATGAACGGTCTATGTTAAACATAGAGCGTCAGAGTGCTGATGTGGTTAAGTGATCCATTAGTCAATCAGAGGGCAATCCTCAGGAAAATTTTTCGAAAGGGGCGTATTTTATGTGCCGGATATAAAAATGCCGCCTGCTATGTTGGCGCACAGCAGACGGCAAGAGAACCCACGCAAAGTAAGTAAAAATGCAGAGTTCCGACCTTATTTTATCACGTTGGCGGAGCTTTTGCAAGAGAAAGGACTAACAAATGACTATTATTGATTTTATCCCGACAGGCAGAGCTAACGCCATAACGGCGGACGAGCTTGCCGCTCGGACAGGGACAAGCAAACGTGACGTGCGAAAGCAGATACTTCACGCACGGTGCAACGGTGAGCCGATATGCTCATCGAGCGAAAGCGGCAACTTTGGCGGCTACTATCTGCCGTCAAACACAGAAGAAGCACAAGTATACTACCGTCAGCAGACATCACGCATAAACAGCGGAATGAGAGCACTGTCAGCGGTTGAAGCGTACATATATGAGAGGAGCAAAGAAAATGAATGAAAATAACAATATAGCAGTACCACGCATGCGGACGATCAAGCAAACAGCAGAGATTTTCAACCTGCCCGTGCATTTCGTCCGGGAAAAGGTTTCAGCAGGTGAGGTTGTCGCCGTCAGAGCAGGTCGGCGGTTTCTTGTCAATATTGATCGGTTCGCTGATTATCTTAACAGCAGTACAGTGCAGAGCACACAGCAGACAGCTGACAGCGGCAAGATAAGCCCTATAAGCCTGCGGCAGTAAGGCGGTGCAGATGAGCGATTTTTTGAGCGCCGCCATTACATACGCTGAGGCAGGGCTAAGGGTGTTTCCTCTCAAGCCGAAAGGCAAACAGCCTTTGCCCGGTACTCACGGCTGTACAGACGGCACAACGGACAAAAACATAATAACGTCCTGGTGGAGCAAAGTTCCTGCGGCAAATATCGGACTTTGCACAGGCAGGACAGCAAGCGGCAAGTACCTTGTTGTTATTGATCTTGACGAGGACGAGGGAAAGGACAAGCACGGCATAACAGAGCTACAGCAGTATCTTACCGATAAATCAGCCACTTTTCCGCCAACGCTTGAAGCGGTAACAGGAAGAAACGGACGGCATTTAGCCTACTTCACTGATGAGGAGATCCGCAACACAACCGACCTGTTACCTGGTATTGATGTACGGGGCGAGGGCGGTTATATCGTTGCCGCTCCGAGCGTACACCCTAACGGCAATGTGTACCGTTGGAAAGACAGTGCTTTCACTCCTGACGGCATAGCTCAGGCGGACGAAGCGGTTATTTCCTTTCTCAAGCAAGAGCGAAAAAAGACCGTGAAAGCGGCAAACGTCCAAAGCAAGCCCGTGCCTCAGCCTGTACCGCTCGATGTTACAGGGCGGATAATATCAAGGCTCGGACTGTCTTTTGACGAGGGTTCACGCAATGATAGCCTTTTCCGCTTTGCCTGCTCTCTCAACGGGCAAGGCTATGAGGACAGCGCAATAAAAGACCTTACAGAACGTTGCAATGCAGAGCACGGTTCACCGCCACTGTCTGACAGTGAGCTGACAACGTTAATAAGCTCTGCTCTGAGCAAGCCTAAGGGCGTACCGAGAACGGTTGAAAGCGTAGGCGGTAATTTTGCCGCTTATGAAGAAAACATTTCGCAGAAGTACCCTTTTATTGTTCCTAAGGAAACGAAAGACGGCGACATAACATACAGCGTCAGCTGTACAAAGCTTGCCGCTTATATCCGAAAAACAGAACGCTTTTTCTTCCTGGAAAGTCACGGAGAAAAGCCCCTGCTGTTTCTGTATTCGGGCGGCAGGTATCAGCAAATATCGGACAACAAATTCAAATCCGTAATAAAGCGACCTGTTGAAACGTTCAGCAAAGACCTTGTGCGGACACGTGATATAGACGAGGTATTAAAACTGCTTGCGACAGACGGCAACACACGGAAAGTTTCCGAGCTTGACGATAACGAAGAGCTGATAAACTTTCAGAACGGCTTACTGAACGTCAGGACGCTTGAGCTTATACCCCACACGCCTGACATAATCAGCACCATTCAGATCCCGTGTAACTGGAACACAGCGGCAGCAGGAAAAGCCCCCGTATTCACAAGGTATCTTAATACCCTGACAGATGATAAGGACGCTAAAGACGCATTTCAAAGCAAGCTACTGCTGCTTGAATACTTAGGGTTCGTTATATCGAACGTTAAGGGCTACCGAGCTAAAAAGTCGCTGTTCTTATGCGGTGCAGGCGACACTGGCAAGAGCCAGTTTCTTGAGCTTGCCGCTCTGCTTGTCGGCGAAGAAAACTATTTCAGCCTTGAAATGAACGAACTTGAAGAACGTTTCGGCACTTCAAAGCTCTGGCGAAAGCGGCTTGTCGGCTCGCCTGATATAAGCTTTACTCCTCTTACGGAACTTAAGATATACAAAAAGCTGACAGGCGGCGACCGTATCAGTTTTGAGCATAAGGGCAAGGACGCTTTCACCGACCGTTTCAACGGCTTGCTGATATTCTGCGGCAACACTATGCCGAGATTTGGCGGCGACAAGGGCGACCACGTTTACCGCCGTATGATCGTTCTGACGTGCAACAACGTTATACCCGAAGAACAGCAGGACGGTACGATCGTTGAAAAAATGTACGCCGAGCGTGAAGCGATTGTGTATGAAGCTGTTTGTGCATTCCGCAAAATAGCAGAAAGCGGCACACCTAAATTGACAATACCGCAGAAATGCACCAACTGCCTTGAGCGGTTCAAGATTGAAAATAACAACGTGCTGATGTTCCTTGAAGAATGCACTCAGCCGATAGACGAGAACAAATTCACCACAGAATTTAAGCAGCCTGTCACTACAGGGGCAGTATACCGCTGTTATACCTACTGGGCGAAAAACTCAGGTGAAACACCTGTAAAGCGGCAAGCGTTCCGAAGTATAGTAGCCTCTTACTATAAATCAGAAAACGGTTCAGAGATAGAACGAAAATATAACGGCAACCTCTATTATCGGTTTTTCACGTTGACACAGAACGCAATGAACGAAAATGGCTATTAAAAATTCCCCAAATCCCCAAAGTTTCCCCAAAGTTTCCCCAAAAGAAAACGGCTTTACAAAGCCAAATTTTCGTTTTTTGGGGAATTGGGGAGACTTTTTTCCTTACTTCTTTACACGAGAGAAATATATTGGAATATATTTCCGTGTAAGAGGGTGTGTATATATAAAATGTGTATAGGGGTAGGAGAAATTTTTCTCCCCAAATCCCCAAAAGCTTGATTTTTCGCATAACAAAGCCAAAAAACACTGGGGAGTTTTTGGGGAGAAACCTTTTTAAAATTCCCCAAGAGAAAAGTGAGACCGAGCTAAAACCGCTCTGTTATGCGGAATATCGGCAATAACGACTTTGGGGAGAAACTCTTTAGAGGAGGTACAAATGTCAAACGAAGAACTTGCCATGCTTATTCAGCAGGGGCACATCGAGTACATATCTCAGCTGTGGGACAACCTGTACAGGCTGATATACAAGCTGTGTTATGCTATGTATCGTAAGAACAGCGACCGCTTTTCACATTACGGCATAACGGCTGACGATATTATACAGCAGAGTTATTTCGGCTTTCTTGCCGCTGTCAAGGCTTACAGCCCTGATAAAGGCTTCAAGCTCACCTCCTACCTGCATTATCACCTTGTAAACTGTGTGCGTCCGCTTCTGACTAAGGACGCTTTGAACAAAAGCGAGAGCCTTAATGTGCTTGTGGGCGAAGAAGAAAACACCGAAAAGCAGGAGCTTTTGCCCGATGAGCATTCAACCGAGCCGTTCGACAACGTGGAGCAACAGAGCGTCTATTCCGAGCTTCACGCTTTAGTGAACGGGCTGTCAGATGAGCGGCAAAGGAGCATAATCGAACAGCTCTATTTCAGCGGCAAGTCACAGGTACAGGTAGGAGCTGAAATGAATTTGTCACCGGAAAGAATACGGGTACTCAAGAACGCCGCTTTCCGTGAACTCCGAAAGCCAAAGAACAGAAAACGCCTGTCTGAGCTGTCACCGTATCAGCACAAATCGCTTTCACGGTTCAAAGTCACCTTTTCTTCTGAGGTTGAGGACTATGTGGAGCGATTGGAACGGATTTCCAACCTATCCCCCCTACCCTCAGCCGTCCCGAACGTCCCACAGCCGACATCTGACCGCCATAGCAGTGAATGAAATATTCCCGATATGAGTTTTAACGCTTTACCGTGCAAAAATGTTGGAATATGTCGGAGCTTGCCGCTCGTCCTGAACAGTGAAAATGTTAGAGAATGTTAGAGCATTTCCTAGTAAATCCTAGAGCTTTCACGGAATGGAGGTGATGAAAATGATTGCATTCGAGGGAGATGACGAGCGATACAACAACTGGTACAGCGGTACACACCAGTTCCGGGCAAAAGGCGAAGAGTTTGACGAGCTTCTGAGTGGTTGTGTGATACTCGGCGCAGAACCGGTAAAGGAAGGCACGGCAGACGCAGAGCTTATGCTGTACTTAAAGCGGCAAAACGGTAACCTGTTCCTGCTCAGGGTGAGCGCAGACAACGAGGAAAGCACTCTTGATGTGTTCACGGCAAGCTTACCGAAAGAAGCTTACAGCTGACACACCGCTTATTTTGCGTTCTAAGCGTGGTTTGCCGCTAAAGGTTAAATTACCCTACCGAGTACGCAAAACGCAACACAGCGCACGTGAGGGCAATGTTTGAGCGCATAAGCAAAAATCAGCGGCAACCGTTTTGTGATTGCCGCTGATTTCATTTGTATATTTGTCCTCTGTTGCCTGCATTGGTAACAATTACGGTGAGAACGTTGTGTTCCACTCTGTAAATTATGCGATAGTCACCGACACGCAGACGGAAATATGATGTTTCGCCTTTTAACTGCTTTATGTCGCCACTGTCGGGCAAGCCTGCTATAGCCTTTAAAATCCGCTTCTGCTGATTTGCGGGCTGTTTCTCTATGAACTTACGGGCAGGCTTTTCAATCAGTATCTTATAGTTCATTGATGTTTATACCAAGCTCCCTCGCAAATGTTTCAAGCGGTACGCTCTCCGTTTTATCCGGGTCGGTATCGTTGCGGTAGTCCTCAAGCAGTTTATGACAGTATTCGTCATCTTCCTGCTCTGACTGCAACATATTCTTGACACTGCCGAGCATAGCAAGCACCTGTGCAAGCTGTTCCTCTGTAAAGCCGTCAATAAGGCTGTATATCTTCTCTTTCGTGCTCATTTGCGCTTACCCCTTTCATAAATTACTCACTGTATTATACCACTGTACAGCGGTTTTAGCAATACCGCTTGCCGCTATGTTTACGCTGTTTTGCCGTCTGTAACAAGTACGCTGTCGGAATAAAGTGTTTCGGGTGCTATGTCCGTTTCCTCATTCCATTCCACAGTACCGCACTCAATATATGCCTGCCTGAAAAGTTCGGGATCTTTAAGCGCCTGATAGCACGGCATATCAAGAAACGGCTTTAAATCGTATATGCGCCGCTCTCCGTTCGTGAAAAGCAACGACAGCTTATAATCATCGAGTGCACGTACAGATTTTACCCTGATGAGCTTTTCGGGCTCTCCTGCATAAGCAATTCCGTCAACAATATACATTTTAAGCACCTCCATTATCTGAGGGGAGCTATTTTGCCAAACTGCTCACCCTTTACCGCCTTGTTCCATGCGGCGTATGCTTCTTCCTCGTGTATAGCAAGCCAACCTTGCACCATTCGCAATTGTTTCACTGGTATAGAACCGGCAAGCAATTCACCGTCAATTCCTATTGAAGCTTCATATTCACCGTAATACACATGTATATGCGGCTTGTTATGCTGTGAATTATCGTTATACAGCATTTTTATTATTATACCCATAAATCTGCTTAATTCAGGCATTTTATTACTCCTTTACAGCTCTATTTCCTCTCCTGTATCGTCCTTGTACTGCTTCTGCACAGCGTTCTTGATATATCCGTTAATGCTTTCGCCTTTTGACTTTGCAACGTCCTGTAACACCTGCTTTGTGCCTTTTTTTACGCTCAATGCTACTCTGTCGTACGCCTTTTCATTATATTTCTGCTTACTTGCGGTTGAAGTTTTGCCCATTAAACGCACCTGCCTTTCTTTCTATATATAATTATATCACAATTTCGTTACTAGTGCAAGTATGCAAAATGCACAAGCATACTAGTGCAAGTTTGTTGATTTTGTATATTGCGATACTAGCACCAGTATGCTATAATTAAATCAAGCTCAAGAGAGCAAGACAAAAAAACGTAAGAAAGGACAGGATTGATTATGAGCAATAGCAGAAAGTCAAGTGCGTGCATAATCGCAAACAACCTTGTAAAACAGGGAATGACACGAAGAGCGGCAATGATACAGGCTTGGATAACAGTAAAGCTCCGCAGTATCGTAACCAGAGCGGCAGGCGTGACATACGGCAACAGGCAGAAGCTTCTTTCACGCCTGGCACGTTACACAGCCGAACAGATAACAATAACGCTCCGTCACGAGCAGGGCAACAGGTTTGACCGCAACGCCGTGCAGGTGGTCGCAGGCGTAAAAGGTAAAGGCTCGGCGGTGATCGGGTATCTTAACAGACAGCTTGCCGCTGTGGTCGCACCGCTGATTGATAAGGGCAAAAGCGTTGTAAGCTCATTCAGAGCCGTGACGGGCGGAGCTGAACAGCTACTCACATACGGGCTCAATATCAGCATTACGGTATAAGAAAAAGCCCTTACAGACGCAAACTGCAAAGGCTTTAAGTTTAGTAGGTGTGCGTGATACACAACCACAATATCAAGGTTATTGTATCACGTTTTCACCTCGATGTCAATAAAAAGGAGTAAAAAACCAATGGAACACGAAATTTTCCACACAGAAAGCTATTTCTCGGTAAGCTCTGATGAGCTTGCGAAGCTTGCCGCTCTTACAAGAGAGTTCGGAACGATTGAGGAGATGAGGATTGCAGACCTTATAGCCAACAGCTTACCGCAGAGCCGTTACGCAAAAGATTTTCACTGGGACTACCTCTGCAAGCTCACCGCCGCATACAATGTCGGTTACATACTCGGCAAGAGAGCCGAACGGGCCCGCCGCAGGAACAGCGGCAAGGCACAGGAGGTGGCGACAGTATGAACCGCTTTATAGACAGCCTGCTACTTGCTTTCAAGGGTGACACAGACGAAAAGCTTTTTATTAACAAAGCCGACAGCAACGAGAAGCTTAACAAGCTGTATGATGATTTCGAGAAGAAAGCAGGCATTGAGGACATCAGCCTTAAAAATGAGCTTTTCGATGTTGTTTTCGCTCACGCTGTAGAGTATGAGCGGCAAGGCTTTGAGCAGGGTTTCAAGCTCGGAATGAAAACAGCTATTGCGGCACTGTCTGAGCCTGATACGGATTGACACAGCAAACGCACAGGAGTATAATATAAACAGGTTATTTGAGGTGGAGGAGTTCGTACAGTCCACACGCCGAAGGTACAGACAGGAGCAATCCGAGAGACGCAGGAGAGTTGTACGCCTGCCAAATAACCCACCATATAAGAGCCATAAGAGCCGTTTTGAGAAATCAAGGCGGTTTTTCTTTAGCTCGGTACTTCACCGGGCTTTTTCATTTTGTGGAGAAATGTTGAGGTCTCCGCCGTGATTTGTGCAGTCGACTGCACACCACAGAAGCCGCCTTGTGCTGAGAGACCCCGTCGCATTTCACGACACCCCTACTGTAATCCGATGTCTTGCCGCTCCGATTTGTCCAGACGTCTGGACATTTCGCTGCCCTGAATTTAACTCCACTCAGGTCTTTTTCTGAATGAGGGGGCGTTTTGCCTACCCATATTCCGAATGGGGTAGCGTTTCACGACCTCATCGGCAAACTTTCTTTTGTGACATCGATGTCACATTTTCCAAAAGGTGTCACCGTTTTAATGACCCCTTAGGCGAGTGTCCGCATAGAAAATACTACAAATTACTACTAAAAAATACTAACTCACAGGATTTTCTCATTATAGCTCATTTCTGCTGCTGTGGTGCTCTGTGTTGCATTTTGCCGCTATAATAGGGTAATTTAACATCAAGCGGCAAAGGCGGCTTAAATTGCAAAATACACCGTGTTTCACGCATTCGGTCGATAGGCATTTATAGGAGCTTGCACCTGTACGGTTTATGGGACAGACGAAAAGAAATTGCCGAATAAGTATTGACAATACGTAAAATACGTAGTATAATATACTTGTAGGGAGGAAAGACAAATGCCAATGACACCGAAGCAGATGATCAAGCTGCTTGAAAGCAACGGCTTCCGCCAAACTCATTCAAACGGTTCACATTTCTTTTTCAGGAATGACGAAACGCACAGAACCACTACCGTTCCGGTTCACGCAAAAGACCTTAAAAAAGGAACAGAAAACAAAATACTCAAAGACGCAGGGCTTAAATAAGTCCTGCAAAGGAGGTTTTTATGAATAAACTTTATTATCCCGCAGTTTTTCAGAAAGAGGAAACAGGCTATTCCGTGTGGCTCAACGATGTAAGCGGCTGTATCTCGCAGGGTGACACTTTCGAGGAAGCGGTTGAAAACATCAAGGACGCTCTCGGACTTTGCTTAGAGGCGGCGGCTGATGAGCATACAGAGCTACCCGAACCCTCAGCACCCGACAGCATAGAGCTTGAGCCTGAACAGTTTGTTGTTATAATCGAGTTCGACAAGCTGGCATATCTGAAAAAGCACGACAAGAGAGCCGTTAAGAAAACGCTTTCAATCCCTGCCTGGCTTAACGTTGCGGCAGAGGAACAGCACATCAACTTCTCTGCTGTTCTGCAGGCGGCGTTAAAAGAAAAGCTCCACATCAACGGGTAACGCCGGACACTGTACGACAGCGGCAAAGTGGTTATTGCAGAAAATGCAACAGCCACACCGAAAGGCTGTAACGCTTTGTTACGTCCCTTGCCGCTATGTATACGGCATTTCACCGTACACCCTCATATTTTGCGCTGTGTGCCGTTTTTTAATGCTCATGCGTGAAAGTACCGTGTCGGTGTTGCATACCGCTTAAAACGCAAATATGAGCCTACAGCGGCAAGCACTCTTTACAAGCTTGCACCATTCCCGAAAGTTCGCATAACTAGTTACGCTATCTTTTTTAGGGGGTCGGCATTTTACCGATACCTCAGGTGCGTAATGTTTCGGAACGTACCGCTTGACATTTAAGGTCAAACAGCCTATAATATCAGGTAATGCAGATGTTTCATCTGTACAAAAAAGAGGTGGTCCTCTGCTATTTGGGCGGGGGGTTACCTCTTTTTCTTACGCAAACTACAATAACAGCCCGTTTTTGAAAAGTTCGTGCCGTAACTGTGTCCTTGTTCTCAGACTTGCCGCTTTTCTGAAAAGTTCCCGTGCAACTATTTGCAACTGTTACGTTTTAGCCTGCTCATCGTTTTTTACGCAAAAACCGTGTGCAATCGATTGCACTTTTCCGCATTCCGAGCGGCAAAAACAGCCTTGATTTTTGTGCGCCATTTGTGCGCCATTGAGATGAAAATGCGCTAAACGGGGCTAAATGTAATAAAATGTTAAACTCTGTGAAACCGCATTACAAAGCAGATTATTGAACGTTGCTTAACGTGACGAAAAGCGAAATCCTCCATTCGTAATGAGCAGGTCGCAGGTTCGAGTCCCGTCACAAGCTCCACGTTAAACCGCATTGT